>Ga0136611_10000017_pt1 | contig 90410 bp, 76 predicted proteins | sample AntDrymUQ2232306_2_FD_106645 | JGI IMG/M metagenome (GOLD analysis project Ga0136611, IMG submission 106645) | Polar desert sand microbial communities from Dry Valleys, Antarctica - metaG UQ223 (23.06) | ecosystem: Environmental > Terrestrial > Soil > Desert | place: Antarctica: Dry Valley... | reverse complement strand
CGAAGAACCCGCGTTTTAGATGGCTGCTGCATCGCTTTCAATAGCTAATGCCCCTGAGGCCCGCGTTATTCCACTCGGCGAACGCGGCGAAAAGATAGCTGCAGAATTTCTGGCTGCAAACGGCTATCGCATCGTGTTTACAAACTTCAAAGTTCCTATCGATCGCAACAGTAAAGGCGTGGCACGCTCGGGCGAGATCGACATAATCGCTCTCGACGGCGAGACTCTGTGCTTCATTGAGGTAAAGACGCGTCGTTCGGAGGACTTTACACCCGCGATCACCTCGGTCGACGTGCGAAAGCGCATCCAGATAACGCGAACGGCCCGGACGTACCGCGCAATCTTTAACATTACCCACACGGCTTCGCGATTCGACGTGGTTACAGTCCTGATGCCAAAGCACGCGGAAGTCTCGATCGAGTTGAAGAAGGGATTCTGGAGCGAGCAAACACTGCGGGCTGGTGTCCGACGTGTAGGCCGCGATGACATTCCCTTCTAACGCCGACTCCGCGGCACCGCGGCGTCGGTTAAGACCACGAAATCCCCAATAGCGGCGTGCTTCGTCTTATCAAAGCTCTTAAATTCTTTCTCGTACCTCATTGTCACGACGAGCGCCTTGGCATTTCGCCGATACTTCTGCAGATGCTCCACGGTACCCAGTCGGCCCTCACTGTGGAACGATCCGTTAAGGTGAACAACGAACGGTCGTGCAGGGCCTCGCAACTCCTTAGCGATCGAATCAGCCATCGTCGCATCCCACAGGGACTGTGACGCGAGAATGTTCTCAAGGCCCATCTGGGCTTCGGACGCACCGCCCATCAACGCACGAAATTTCGCCGCGTAGGCCGCGGACGGCTCCGTAAATGGGAGGGGAGCGAGCCACGATTTTGCCTCGCGCGAGAGTTTATTGATCGACGCGCGGCCGCCGCGGGAGACCATATTGACGTAGCGGCGCGGTGCATTAGCAGCGATCACGCGCAGCTTCTTCTCTTTCGCAAACTCGACCAGTGGTTTGTAGTCGGACTTGTAGTTCGGCCACGCACGCGCGCTGGTTATGAAGTGCGTCTCGCTAATCAGGCCCGCTAGATATTCATCGACAACAATCTGGGTGTCGCGCTCAAACATCTCGAGCGAGAGAACGATTCTCCGCCCCGCTCCGAACCTTTCGTATAGACGCTTCAGGAACTCGAGCTGGGCAGCGTGTGCGACTGCATCGTCGTGTTGCTCACCGAGGAACAATACGTCCATCGTCGCCGACGCCTCGATTATTTGTTCAAGCGTCGCCGGACTACCGGCCCCGTCAAAAATCGCAACGTTGTCGGCCGAATATGCGATCTGCGCGCTCCCGAGCGTGCACGCAGACGTAGTCAGGCAAACTATCAAAAGAAATCGATAAAGCATTGGCGAATCATCCCTCGGAGAGAATCTGTGCCGCGAGCAGCGGGATCATGATTTCGTGGTGACCTGTGATCGCGTAACCTCGCCCGGCACCGTTCGCGGTGGGACGCCTCACGACATTGGTCAGCGGGCGATAGTGCTGTGTGAAATCGAAGTTAGCAGTCGTGATGTCTCGCAGCTCGCTGCCAAGATTTTTTACAACCGTCACGGCCTTTAGGAATATCTCGGGCATCGTTACCGCGGAGCCGACGTTTAGATAAACGCCGCCGCCATTCATCTCGCGCACAAGTGAACAAAATAATCGGAAATCCAAATGCGAGGCCGCTCCCAGAGCCGCTCCGTCGGCTGAGGGGTGAAAATGTCCGATGTCCGCGCCGACCGTCAGGTGGACGGTAAACGGAATCCTGTTCGCGTAGGCCGCGCAGATGAGCGAGTTAGCGGCGTGCTCAGGTTTCAGCCTCGTCAATTCCTTTCCCATTGATTCGCCGAGACCGATCCCTTCCTGATGTGCTTTGCCTGCGGCAGCGTTCAGGAATTCGCCCGTCTCGAGCGCCGCTCCGAAATCCCCTTCGCCGAGTGTTGCATCGACATCCTCACTCGTGTACCCAACCAGTGCGATCTCTGCATCATGCACGAGGACGGAGCCATTTCCGGCGATCGCGGTCAGGCAGCCTCGTTCCATCAGATCTATGAGGACGGGAGCCAGGCCAGTCTTTACAACGTGCCCGCCTATGCCCCAAATAACCGGCTTCTTCAAATCCCTCGCCCGCCGGATCGCCGCAGCGACCTCACGCAGAGATTTTACTGCAAGAATGTCCGGCAGCCGGGCAAGGAATTCTGCGATCGAGCCCTCGGCGTCAACGCGTTTTGGAAAAGTATCGACCGTCACTTTGCTCGGACGAGAGTCAAGAGGATAGGTCTTTATTTGAGAGAGATCGATGGGCGAGATTCCGTCGTATTCGGACATAAAGCGGCACGTGTCTGTCAGATTATAGAGATAGTAACATTCGAAAAGAGAGAGGGCACGGAGTCGATCTTACAATCGCAACCCGTGCCCTGCTCATTCCTAAATGTCGCTCAACTAAGAGCGAGCTGTCGGTTTATTGCTCGGCGACGAAGTCGACTCCGTCTATATTGTCGTTCACCTGAACAACTCTCGTCGGCACCGTAAAGGTGTATCGCTTCGAGTTGACCGTCACGACGTAGGTCTCGCCCGACGCCAGATCTTCGAAACCGTAGTACCCAAACGAGCTCGTTCTCGAATAACGCGGCGCAGGAAGATCGCCGCCGCTGATCGAGACGATCGCATTGCGAATGCCGGCTCCGTTAGCCGTCAACACTCGTCCCGTCAACGTCGCCGGCGCAGCCAAAGCCGTCAAGGCCTGAACCTGAAAATTGTCAATCCTAAAAGTCCCTGTGGCCCCCGTGCCGCCAGAACCAACTAGCCTGAAATATACTGTGGGCTGACCCTCGATCGCTGGCACCGCGCTCAGGTCGATATTGAAAGCGACAAATGCACCGTTACCTGGGCTCACTGTCTGGAACGTCGTGAATGTGGTCCCGTCGGTACTGTACTGAACGGCTACGTTCACGGGTCCGGTAGCGCTCCTCTGCGACTGGAAAAACAACATGTAGTCCTGATAGTTGCTGACGCCAGACAATTGAAACTGGAAAAAGTTGCTGGACCCAGCCGCGAAACTCGTCAAACTGACAGACTGGTTCGCCGCGTTGGCCACAAATGCAGGTGGTGCTGTAGCGGCAGTACCGGCCGGCGTAGTGCACGTGCCTCCACCCGTCCCCCCAGTCGTGAATGTCGGAGTCACGCCAGCGGCTAGTTGTTAATGGTGTGGCCGTACATGGAGTGCCCGCCACCGCCGACGCAAAGTCGTAATTAACCAGCACCGTCTGGGCGTTCGCACCTGATATCGCCGCGAAACAAAAAAGTGCAATTAGGGATAATTTTGTAATGCTTGTCTTCATCTTCTTCTCCGTAAGTAGCAACTCGAGAACGTTGTTTCGCCGAGAATGGGAAGTCGTCGCTTGAAAACAGTATGAGACCCCTAGCGCGCTTCTAATGTAACGAAGGTGACAAAAAGGAGGGCTTAGGTCGCCCTCCGATCTTAACTTTTTGTGTCCTGTTGGGTTATTTGCCAGCCGCGAGTGTTAATCGGGTATTCGCTGCGTCGACGGAATGGCGGGCGGCCTCGGTTTCAGTGAGTGAGGCGGTCGCAACGGCGGCGAGTGCCTTGTCTGCGGCGTCCTTATCGGAGCGGGCCTGGGCGACGTCGATTTCTGCTGCGGATTCGGCAGTGTCTGCGAGAACGGTAACTGCATTATTGCTCACTTCGACAAATCCGCCCGATACGGCAAGTCTATCGGTCGAACCCTTCGCCGAGTAGCTAAGAATTCCCGGTTTTAAGACTGATATTAACGGAGCATGATTTGGTAGAATGCCTGCTTCGCCGGTTGCGGTAGTTACCGTGACCGAATCGACCTCGGCATCCAGCACGCGCTTTTCGGGAGTCACGATCTCGAGTTTCAGCATATGTGTGGATCAACTGGCCGCCCGTTTGACACAGGCGGCTCGGACTAAGCGGACGCCGCCATCTTCTTCGCTTTCTCCCGTGCCTGTTCAATCGTGCCGACCATGTAGAACGACTGCTCGGGCATGTCGTCGCATTTGCCTTCGAGGATCTCTTTGAATCCTTTGATCGTGTCTTCGATCTTGACGTACTCGCCCTTGAGACCCGTGAACTGCTCGCCAACAAAAAACGGCTGCGAGAAGAATCGCTGAATCTTACGGGCACGCGCAACGGTCTCGCGGTCATCGTCGCTCAGCTCGTCAAGGCCGAGAATCGCAATGATATCCTGCAGATCCTTGTAACGCTGGAGGATCTTCTTGACCGCCTGTGCGGTATTGTAATGATCTTCGCCAACGATGGTCGGGTCTAGGATTCGTGAATTCGACGCTAGAGGATCGACTGCCGGGTAAATTCCCAACTCAACGATCTGACGCGACAAAGCGGTAACAGCATCGAGGTGGGCAAAGGTCGTCGCGGGAGCCGGATCGGTGTAATCGTCGGCCGGTACGTAGACGGCTTGGATCGATGTGATCGCACCGGTCTTGGTAGAGGTGATGCGTTCCTGCATCTCGCCCATTTCAGAAGCGAGAGTCGGCTGGTAACCCACGGCGGACGGCATGCGTCCGAGGAGCGCGGAGACTTCTGATCCGGCCTGGGTAAATCTAAAAATATTATCGACGAAGAAAAGCACGTCGTTGCCTTGATCGCGAAAGTACTCGGCAACCGTCAGCCCTGACAACGCCACGCGGAGACGCGCTCCCGGCGGTTCGGTCATCTGCCCGTAAACCAGTGCTACCTTCGAGCCGGAGATCTCGGCCTTATCGACCTTTGTGAGATCGAATTCGCCGGTCTTCTCCATGTGTTCGTTAAAGGCGTCACCGTATTTGATAACTTTCGACTCGACCATCTCACGCAAAAGGTCGTTCCCTTCGCGAGTACGTTCGCCGACGCCGGCAAACACCGAGAAACCGTCCGAACCGATCGCCACGTTATTGATCAGTTCCATGATCAACACCGTCTTGCCTACGCCCGCTCCGCCAAAAAGGCCGATCTTTCCACCGCGAAGAAACGGCTGAATAAGGTCGATGACCTTAATTCCGGTCTCAAACATTTCGAGCGATGTCGCCTGTTCGTCAAACGAAGGAGCGTGTCGGTGGATCGAAGATTTCGTTTCGCTTTCGACTGGACCGAGCTCATCGACGGGATCGCCGATCACATTCATGACGCGCCCGAGCGTCGCATTACCAACCGGCACCATGATAGGCCCACCGAGGTCGATGACCTTCATACCGCGGACCATACCGTCGGTAGGCAGCATCGAGACGGCACGCACGCGGCCTTCGCCGAGGTGCTGCTGAACTTCGGCAACTACGTCAATCGTCTCGCCGGCAAATCCTTCGCTCGTGATCCTTAGAGCCTGGTGAATAGGCGGGAGATAACTAGAAAATTCTACGTCGACAACCGGTCCGATAATCTGAACAACCGTTCCGACCTGACCGTTTTGCTCATTAGCCATTATTGATAGATTCGCTCCTTAGTAACGGATATAATATCGTTCAATTTACAAAGGAGTAAGACTAGCATAGGGGTGAAGTGCGGCGCAAAGCAGACCCTCGGAGAACTCGTTTATCATGATGCGACTTGCGCTAAAATCCAGGTGATGAATACAAGCTCCATCAATATCGACCCTGAGATCCTCGGCGGAACTCCCATTTTCGCCGGGACAAGGGTGCCCGTTGAAAGTCTGTTCGATCATCTCGAGAACGGCGTTTCGCTCGATGAGTTTTTGGAGGACTTTCCCACGGTAGATCGCAGGCAAGCTGTCGAAGTTCTCGAACTGGCGGAAGAGATTCTTACGTCAAACAAACTCGCAGAGATCTATGAAACTATTGCTTGACGAGAACCTTCCGAAAAGGCTGAAGAACGATCTTTCCGAGCACGAAATCTTTACGGTACGCGAAAAGATTGGAACGGGCTGCGGAACGGCGAACTGCTACAAAGGATGATCGATGACGGTTTCCATGCCCTGCTCACCTTTGATAAGAACCTTGAACACCAACAGAATTTTCGTTTTTATCCAATATCCGTGCTTGTCCTACTGCTGAATCAAACCAATACGAAAATCTGAGGCCCCTTGTAGCTCAAATACAAAAGGCCCTCGTTGATCCTAACATTGGCGTTACCAACGTAAGCGGACGTAAAGGGTAATCCGTGCTATTAGCCCGAAGTTGTTTCCCCACCGAGCAGCGTCAACACCTCTCCGGTTATATAGCTTGAGTCAGCGTCGGAAGCAAAAAAGACAAACGAAGGTGCGATCTCTTCCGGCTGCGCGGGCCGCTTCATAGGCGTGTCGGCGCCGTGCTGTGCCACGTCTTTCGCATCCTTATCAGCAACGTTGAGCGGCGTCCAGACTGGTCCCGGCGAGACACAGTTTACGCGGATCTTCCGTTCGACCAGATTCTGAGCGAGGGATTTTGTGAATGCGTGGATGGCACCCTTAGTAGCGGAGTAGTCGATCAAGTCCTTTGACCCCTCGAGTCCTGTGATCGAACCGGTATTGATGATTGCGGCGCCTTCTTTCAGGTGTTTCAACGCTGCACGAGCCATATAAAAGTAGCCAAAGATATTTGTCTTAAAGGTCTTCTCGAATTGCTCGTCAGTGATTTCCTCCGCCTTATCCTGATGCTGCTGATAGGCGGCGTTATTTACGAGGATGTCCAGCATTCCAAACTCGTCGACTGCTTTCTGCACGGCCTGCTCACAGAACTCCGATTCGCGTACGTCCCCCGGAATTAATAAGCAGCGCCGTCCCTCGCTCCTGACCCTCTCCTGTGTTTCCCTCGCGTCCTCTTCCTCTTCCTTTAAATAGATGATGGCGATATCGGCGCCCTCACGTGCAAATAATACTGCGACGGATCGACCGATGCCTGAATCGCCCCCAGTGATGATCGCGATTTTGTCCTCCAGCTTATGGGCTCCCTGGTAGTGCGGAGCGCGGAAACGGGGCCGCGGTGACATCCTCGATTCAAGGCCTGGCTTTGGCTGATGTTGTGCCGGCATCGGTGAGGTCGGTTGCCGCCTAGAAGCTAACGAGCTGTGGATTTGCATATATTCCTCGCTGATTGGAGCACGGAGGGCAACTTTCGGGACTTCCTGAACTGCCGCTCAGAGCCAGCTAATTCTTCTTTGTCGATGTCGACTTCGGAGAACTCTTGCCCGGACGATTCGTCCTATCAGAGGTTGGGGCTTTCTTTGAGGCGCTTTGCGCTGAGGGAGAGGCATTGGTTGTAGGTGCAGCCTTCGTCGCGTTTGCCGCTCGTCCGGACCCGCCGGGCTTTTTTCCGCCGCCGTCCTGCTTATTAACGGTAGCCCAGGCTCGGGCCTTAGCCTCGTCCTTTGACAGGCCCTTTTCCTTGTAGGACTGCTCGATGTGATCGGCCTTACGCTCCTGCTTTTCGGTATATTTCGTTCCGGGCATGGTCTAAACCTCTATTCGTATTGTGTCCCCTGAACGCCCGAATGATTGTACGGAATGTGACAGAGGGCCCGAATAGATTGACAGGATTTGTATACGTCTAGTAGCCTTTCCTCAAACGACAACCATTAAAATCATTGGCAAATCTCACAAAACTAGAACTTCCACCCCAAGGCCTTAATACGCTCTTCGGTGTTCAGGATCAGAACATCAAATACCTCGAAACGCTGCTAGATGTCAGCATCGGCGCACGAGGCAACGAGCTGCTCATCGACGGCGATGACCGAGACGTTGCGACCGTCGAGCAAATCCTGGGGGATTTTGTAGATCTATTTGAAGAAGGCAATGCCTTCTCGGATAAGGAACTGCGTGACGCATTTAAGCAGATCGCCGAAGATCGGGCGTACGGGCTGAAGGACTATTTTCTACGTGCGCGATTTAATCCGACTGGCAAGAAACAGGTAGCTCCAAAGACCGCCAATCAGCGCAAGTATCTGGATGCTATCGCGAAGAATGATCTTGTTTTCGGGATCGGCGTCGCTGGAACCGGCAAGAGTTATCTCGCCGTGGCGATGGCAGTCGACGCCCTTTTTAAGAAGCAGGTCAGTCGGATAATTCTCACTCGGCCCGCCGTCGAGGCAGGCGAGCGACTCGGATTTTTGCCCGGCGATCTTCAGGAAAAAGTCGATCCGTATCTGCGGCCGCTCTATGATGCGCTCTTCGATCTCGTCGATGGGGAGAAGGTCACCAAGATGCTCGAGAAACGCATCATCGAGATCGCACCGCTCGCCTTCATGCGTGGCCGCACGCTCTCCGACGCCTTTATCATTCTCGACGAAGCGCAAAACACGAGCGGCGAGCAGATGAAGATGTTCCTAACGCGAATCGGCTTTGGCTCAAAGGCAGTCGTCACCGGCGACAAAACCCAGATCGACCTTCCACGCGGTCAGAAGTCGGGCATCAAAGAAGCCGAAGCTATCCTCGCCAACTTGGAAGGCATCGCTTTCGTCCACTTCACTGATCAAGACGTCGTGCGCCATAAACTCGTCCAGATGATCGTCCAGGCTTACGAGAAAAATTCAGAACAACTTACGTAAGAGATCGACTTGCCCAGATGATCGACGTCATCAACCTTCAGCGAAAAGTACAGTTAGATGCGAAGTCATTCCGGCAGTTCGTTGATCGATGCCGCAATGTTGATGAAGCCTCCGGTAGGACATTCTCCGTCGCATTCGTTTCCGATCGCCGGATGCGCGAGTTCAACTCTTTGTTCCGCGGAAAAGATTCGACGACCGACGTACTCTCGTTTCCTCACGAGCCGGATGAATTCGATCCGGACAAGGATAATCTGGGCGACATAGTCATCTCCGCCGAACAGGCGCAAAAACAGGCCGCGGAGAATGGCCTGACTCTCGAGGGCGAGATCAGGCAGCTAATCCTCCACGGCCTGCTTCACCTCTGCGGCTTCGATCACGAGACCGATAAGGGGGAGATGAACGCTCGGGAAATGGAACTGCGCACGAAGCTGGATATCTGACCGTACGACGCTACTTCATTCCTAAAGTCTTTACCAGGAATCCGTAAATATCGGCGAGCTCATCGATTTGTTTCGACGTGGGCTTGCCTGCACCGTGGCCGGCCTTTGTTTCAATCCGGGCCAGGATGGGCGCGCGCCCGGCCTGTGCGGCCTGCATTGCCGCAGTGTACTTAAAGCTGTGCGCTGGAACAACGCGGTCGTCGTGATCTGCTGTCGTCACGAGCACCGCAGGATATTTAGTGCCGCGCTTGATGTTGTGAAGAGGTGAATACTTGTAGAGATATCCGAAACCATCGCGGTCCTCACTGGAGCCATAGTCGCTCGTCCACGCATGGCCGATAGTAAATTTGTGGAAGCGAAGCATATCCATCACGCCCACCGCAGGAAGCGCCGCAGCGAAAAGGTCGGGCCGCTGATTGATGACAGCACCAACGAGAAGGCCGCCATTCGAGCCGCCCTGTATGGCGAGTTTTTTCGGACTGGTGACCTTACTCGCGACCAGATACTCAGCCGCCGCAATAAAGTCATCGAAGACGTTCTGCTTACGTTCCTTCGTGCCTGCGAGATGCCACTCCTCGCCATATTCAGCGCCGCCGCGGATGTTCGCCACGGCGAATACGCCCCCGCGTTCGAGCCACATTATGCGCGAGACGGAAAATCCAGGAGTCATCGCCGCACTGAACCCGCCGTAGCCGTAAAGCAGCGTGGGGTTTGATCCGTCCATCGGGATTCCCTTTTTGTGGACAATAAACATCGGCACACGCGTGCCGTCCTTGCTGTTGTAAAAGACTTGCCGCACCTCAAACTGCGTCGGGTCAAATTTTACAACCGAGCTGCGAAACACCTCGGCCCGTCCCGCCTTGAAGTCGTAACGATAGATCGTGGGCGGCGCGTTAAAGCTCGAATAAGTAAAGAACGTCTCAGTGTCATTTCTATCGCCTCCGAATCCCAGGGCGGTGCCGATGCCCGGCAACTCGACATCACGAATTTTTCTTCCGTCGCGATCGAAGATTCGCACTTGCGAGTAAGCGTCCTTCATGTACGAAATAATGAACTCGTCATTGACGAAGCCGTATGAGTCGATCACCTCCTGAGCCTGCGGCACGACGTCTTCCCATTTCTTTTGCGCTTCTAGAGCCTTGACCGAAACGATCTTGCCACGCGGAGCGTTCTTGTCGGTCTTGAAAAAGAATTTGTCGCCGTCGTTTCCGATGAAGCTGTACTCGGCCTCGAACTTGTCGATCAGCGGCATTACCGGGGCCTTGCTCATCGTCAGATTTTTGAAATAGATTTGAACGTTTGGCGAAGTGCCTTTCCACAGCGTCAGGATAAGCCAGTTGCCATCGTCTGTTACGTAGCCGCCGATTCCGATCTGCTTATCGTCCGGCCGTTCATAGACAACATAGTCATCCGTCTGATTCGTACCGAGCCGGTGATAGTAGAGCTTCTGATTAAAATTTGTGTCTTCGAGCTTCGTGTCTTCGCTCGCCGGCGGATATCGACTGTAGTAAATTCCGTTGTTGTCTTTGGACCAAGAAGCACCCGAGAATTTTATGTGCTTCAGAACGTCCGGCAAATCCTTGCCTGTCGCCACGTCGCGAAAACGCCATTCCTGCCAATCGGACCCAGAAGCGGCAAGGCCGTAAGCAAGCATCTTGCCGTCGTGCGAGACCGACGTACCTGCCAACGCGACCGTTCCATCCTTCGACAACGTGTTCGGGTCGAGCAGAACACGGCCCTCGGATCGCAGGGAGTCCGCTACATACAGAACGGCCTGATTCTGCAAGCCGCTATTGCGAGTGTAAAAGTATTTGCCGCCTTCCTGGTTCGGCGCACCAAAGCGCTCGTAGTTCCATAGCTCCGTGAGTCGGGTTTTTATCGCGGCGCGTTGTGGGATCTTCGCGAGATACGAGTTTGTTAGTTTGTTCTGAGCGGAGACCCACGCCGTAGTCTCGACCGAGTCGGGATCTTCAAGCCATCTATACGGGTCAGCGACTTTAGTACCGTGATACATGTCGACCTGAGAGCTCTTGCGCGCCTTCGGGTACTTGAACGCATTTTGAGCAGGAACCATTGAACCAAAGAGCGAAATGAACGCACACACAACGAGTAAGCGAAACATAGGCGATTATCTCCTCGAATTTTACGAGCAGTATAAGGCTGTAACGCATGCGTTACAAGATCGGAGTGGGAAGCGATCAGAAGATAGGGAGATTTTCGTCCCCAAGGGCCTTTACCGTCTCTTGCACAATCGACTGCGACTCGACGGGCAGCCAGTTCGAGCACTCGTAAAGACTGTTCTCTGCTACGGCCGCCGATGAGGCTCGAATAGCCCGTGCCGAAATCGTCGAGGCTGAGCTTTACACCCAAGGCCTTGAGCCGATTTAGACCGAGGGGCTCGCTGAGCAATCGGCAGGCCCTTTTTCACGTCTGGAGCCCGCGTAGAGTCTCAACTGCAGGGCCGAGGGCTTCCAATAGATATTCGACGTCATCAAGGGTATTCGTCTGGCCAAAGCTAAAGCGAATCGCACCGCGGGCTCGTGCTTCATCGACACCAAGTGCTCGTATCACCGGCGACGGTTCGAGTGAGCCAGATGAACAAGCCGAACCGGTCGAAACTGCAATTCCCCGCATATCTAGATTGATGAGGAGCGCTTCGCCCTCGACCCCCGCAAACGAGACGTTGGAGATACCGGGAACTCGCAGGTCTCGATCCCCATTGAGGTTTGTGCCGCTGAACCGTTCGGCGATCGCGTTCTCGAGACGTTGGCGAAGGCTAAACAGATGCGCAGCGGCTGCATCGAGGTTGGCAGCCGCGAGTTCCGCCGCTTTCCCAAGCGCGACAATATTCGGGACCGACTCCGTGCCGCCGCGGATGCCGCGTTCCTGTCGCCCACCAATATTCTGGGAATGCAGACGCGTACCGCGTCTAATGTATATGGCTCCAATACCCTTGGGCGCGTAAATCTTGTGGCCGGAGATGGTAAGCAGGTCGCAGCCAATCGCCTCTACGTCGACCGAAACCTTGCCGATGGCCTGAACGGCATCGGTGTGAAACCAGATCTTTCGACCGGCAGCTCGCAGCGTCCGGACATGCCGCCCTATCTCTTCGATCGGCTGAATCGTGCCGATTTCATTATTTACCGTCATCACCGACACAAGGACGGTCTCATCGCAAATCGCTGTATGTAAGTCCTCGAGGCGGACGCGTCCATTGTCGTATACCGGCAACCTGGTTACGGAAAAGCCGCGAGTTTCTAGGTCATCGCAAACTGAGGCCACCGCCGGGTGCTCGATCGCCGATATAACGATATGTCGACCATACTTTTCACTGGCCTTAACGAGACCGCGAATTGCGAGATTGTTTGACTCCGTACCGCCCGACGTAAAGACAACCTCGTTCGGACGGGCGTTTATCAAGGTGGCCACCTGGTGCCGTGCCTTGTCGACCGCCGCCCGTGCCCGTTGGCCATAGTAGTGAATGCTCGACGGGTTACCGAAGTCCTCCTGGAGGAACTCCATCATCTCGTGCACCACCTGTGGATCGACCGGCGTAGTTGCAGCGTTATCAAGGTATACACGGCGGAACATATTGCCAGTGTAACTCGTTACATTGTGTTGCTCTACCTCAGCCAAATGAGATAAATTGGAACGTTTGGCGCGGAGACTGCATCAAAGCCGCGCAGCCCGGAATTGGGGCGAAAAATCAATGGATTTTGCAACAAAAGAGATATTCAAGCGATACGCGAGCATCCTCATCGGACGCCCGATTTCACCGGTGTTTCTCAACATTCTCGTGACGAGTGTCTGCGACATGCGCTGTACGCACTGCTTCTTCACGGATGAGCTGGATGATCGGCCCCGAAAGAAACTGCAGATGAAGGCCGATGAGATCGCAAAGATTTCCGAGACGCTCGGGGGAAATCTCGGTGTTCTCGTCCTGGCCGGGGGCGAGCCGTTTACGCGCAAAGATCTTCCTGAAATCGTTCGGTCCTTTTACGAGAACAACAAACTCGACTCGGTTTACCTGATGTCGAACGGCCAGATCCATCCACGCATTTTTCCGGATGTTGCACGAATCATGGACGAGTGCCCGAAGCTCAACGTCTCAGTAGCTCTCGGCATCGACGGCATGAAGGATGCTCACGAAAAGATTCGTCGCAAGGAAGGAAGCTGGGACAAGGCGATTCATACGGCCCGCACCTTGCAGCAGATGAAACGCGAGCAATATCCGCAACTCGATATTCAGACTTGCACCTGTGTGATGCGCTCGAATGAGGACACGATCTTTGACTGGTATGACTTTTTGAAGCACGACCTCAAACCGGACAAGGTAAACATAAATTACATCCGGCCTCCGTCGGCCGATCCGAACGAGCTCAATTTTGATCATCGCCGCTACCAGGAGCTCTCGCACATGATCCTCGAGGATACGAAGAGTGCCGCGCTCAAGAATAATTACGGCGGCAGCTCGGGGATCTTCAAGGCCGCGGTCGACATCTACATGCATGATGTGATCGCGAGGACTAAAGAGGAAGGTAAGGCACAGCTAAAATGCTATGCGGGATCGGCTGGGGCTGTTATTTACGATAATGGCGCACTGTCATCGTGCGAAAACAAGGCGGACGTCCTCAACCTTCGCGATTACGACTGGAACTTCCAGGCCGCATGGAAAACCGCTGAGATGAAGCAGCGACGCGTCGAGGTCGCCGACGGCTGCCACTGCACACACGAATCGAATTGCTTCTATCCATCGCTCCCCTTAAACCCTGGTCATCTAATCAAGATCAAGATGCTGGAGCGCGAGATCAGCAAGGCCGCGAAGTCTGGCAGTTTTGCTGCAGCCAAGGAGATCGCGCTAAAGGCGTAAGAGATATGCTGACTTACAAAGCCATGTACAAGTTCCTGCCCGACGGTGTGCACGGCGAGGTATTAGATTTTCCGGGCGCGATAACGTCCGGACTGGATATCAATGAGGCCAGAACGCTTCTAGCCGGTGCGCTTGTGGACATGGCCGAAACAAACTTGTTGCACGGCGAGAATCTTCCCGTTCCCGACCCGAATGTCCACGACCCTGATGGCGATCTGATCGAGCCTATTCATTTGATATTGAACGCATCGTCGCGGTTTACGGTTATTGCCGAACCCGTCTATGAAGCGGCGTGATCTACTTCGACACCTGGAAGCGCGCGGTTGCCGGTTGCTCCGCGAGGGTGGAAGTCACTCGATCTGGGAAAATGCGGCGGCAAAGAAGAGAGCGGCGGTCCCTCGCCATACGGAGATAAACGATTACACGTCAGCAAAGATCTGCAGGCAGCTAAACGTGCCGCCAACCAAATGAATTCCAATGCTCCCAAAATCCTGATCATTTCATCCGACACTGGCGGCGGGCATCGGTCGGCCGCGCAGGCGATCTCGGACGGGCTGAATAAGTTTTGGACGAGCGAATCGGTCGCGGTTCGCACGATAAAGGCTGTAGAGGAATCCCACCACGTTACCGATAAGCTCGTAAATCTCTACAACTGGACACTCAAGAATAAGCAGCACTGGATGAAGTATCTCTATTGGGCGATGAATAAGTTTCGCCCTGAGACTCGTCCGATGGTACTCAATCGCGTGATCGGCGTTCTTCGTGATCAATTTGAGAAATGGTGCCCTCACATTGTCGTAAGCGTTCATCCGCTGACGCAGCATGTTCTTGCGAGAATTCTCAACGAGCTGAACCTCTCCGATACAGTGCCGCTCGTAACTGTCGTAACCGATCCCTGCTACGGCTTTTGGAAAGGGTGGGCGTGCGATGATGTTTCGCTTTATCTCGTCGCTAACGAAGAGGCTCGGGCTCAGCTGATCGACTACGGCGTCTCGCAGGAAAAGATCAAGATCACAGGCATGCCTGTCGATCCGAAGTTTCACGAAATCGAGGAGGCGGACGCTCAGCAAGCGCGGCGTGCCTTCGGGCTCGACCCTCACAAGTTCACGGTGTTCGTAAACGCCGGCTGGGTTGGCGGCGGCAACATTCCGCAAATATTTCGGGAGCTTGTCCGCGGAGACCTTGATGTACAAGCTATTTTTCTTGCCGGCAAGAACGAGTCACTTAGAAATGAGGCAGAAAAACTCGCGAGCACAGCGCGATTTCCAATTAAGGTAATCGGCTATTCCGATGAGATCGAAAAGCTAATGCAGTCCGCTAATGTAATGGTCTCGAAGCTCGGCGGCCTCACAACGTTTGAGGCCCTCGCATGCCGGCTTCCTATCATCGCTGACGCGACGACGCCTCCGATGCCTCAGGAAGCGGGTACTGTCCAACTGATCGAGAATCGAGGGGCTGGAATCCTGCTTCGCAAATCCTCCGACATCATTCCCACAATTCAAAGCCTCATCTCCGACACCGCCCTCTATTCGCGGATGAAGCACGCAACCATCGGCCTCACGGTTCCTAATTCGACCGACTACATCGTCCGCGAGATAAACGCCCTCCTTCCACGCGAAGCCGCTCCTGTCGCGGCATAAAAACAACCTAAAGTTGATACTCGATTGAGGAAAGTGGAAAATACACATTCCGTTTCCGGCGCTTCCGTCTATCGGCTACCGCCCACCGACAATAGCTCTTATGAGTCTCTTACTTGAAGGAAAGCGTGCGTTCATATCCGGCGGAACGCGTGGGATAGGTGCCGCGCTTTGCGAGGTCTTTGCTCGCGAAGGCGCTGACGTCGCGTTCAACTACCACTCCCGAGACGATCTCGCCGAAGAAATCAAGAAGAAGATCGAGGCGCACGGCCGCCAGGCTCTAAGCTTCCAGGTTTCTGTTACCGATCGATTCGGAATGAAACACATCGCGCGCGAGATCAAGGACGCGTGGGGCGCGATCAACGTCCTCGTCAACAACGCCGCCGTCAATAAGCCCGATCATTTTGCGACTACCACAGATAAGAGCTGGGATTGGGTAATGGAGACGAATATCGGCAGCCTTTTCGCCGTCACAAAGCCTTTCTACAAGCAGATGATTCGCGAGCGAACGGGGTCGATCCTGAATATTACCTCGGTCGGAGCTATCCGCAGCCTGCCAACCTCGGTCCACTACGCAACTTCGAAGGCCGCAATGATCGGATTCACAAAATGCCTTTCACGCGAGGCAGCGAATTTCAATATTTCCGTGAACGCGATCGCCGCGGGCATCTTCGACACTGACCTCGGACAGACCCTTCCCGAGAGATTGCTGCAAATGCACGAGTTCTGGGTCTCGAAAGGACGGCTTGGCCGCCCTGAGGAACTTGCGGAGTTTGCTGCGTTTCTCACATCGGATCGAAACAGCTTTATGAACGGCGAGATCGTCATCGTCGACGGCGGCGCTGTAACGTAGAACTTTGCGCGAGCCCAAACGAAATAAGGGCGATACATTCAAGGTGGAACGTATCGCCCTTACTAGCATGGCTTGCGCCCAATCTCACTTACCGCGGATGTAGTTAAAGGCCATCGACGCGATGTCGTCCATTGATGAACCGTCGCGGTCTTTGTCGAGCATCGACGAGGCCACATCCATCATTGGATTACCGGAAGATTGCTGCCGTGGAGCATTCCCGCCGCCGAGAATGCCGCCCAAAAGGCCGCCGAGACCATCAGCACCCACATTCTGCTGCTGCTTTTGCCGCCCGAGATAGCCCATCACGATCGGCGCAAGGAACATTAAAATCTGAGCCACCTGACCCATCCCGAGACCGCTCTTCTGCGAAACCTCTTGCGCGACCGTTCCCTGATTTCCGCCGAGGATGTGCCCGAGGATGCCGCCCGCGTTAGCCTCCCTTGGCACGCTTTGCTCGTCCTGTCCGCCGCCAAATATCATTCCAGCCAGACCGCCGAGGTTGCCAAGGACCCCTCCGCCGCCGTGATCCTGCTCCAGTGCGTTATTTAAGCTCTGGGCCCCGTCCGGCGTTGCCGCGTTATTAGCCAGAGCGCCCAATATCGCAGGCAATGCGGCGGATATAGCCGTATTCACTGCAGACCGGTCCGCGCCGACATTAGATGCGATCTGCTCCTCTGCTTGATTCCCTTCCTGCGCGCCCAATAAATCTTGTAATGAAAACATAGTTGCTCCTTTTCCGCCCTGTCTGATACGAATGGGCATAGAATACCACACTAAACTCGAACGCATTGCGCGCGTATAATCATCCGTCGAGGTATCTAATGAAAAAAATCATCACCCTTGTCTGTTTCGTTTTGCTCACGGCGTCCGTTTCGCCCCTTGCCGTTTCTGCGAAAGATCTAAAGCTGCGTCTGACTCCGCCCGCGCCCAGATTCACCGACGCGGAACGTCAGGCGGAGCTCGCACGGCGACGTGCGGCCGTCGCGGCAAAGATGGCCGAAAACAGTGTGATGATTCTCTTCTCCGCGCAGCCAAGGCTCTATACCAACGACGTCGATTACGTTTATCGCCAGGAGAATAACCTTTACTACCTCACTGGCCTCAAGCAAAACAATGCCACTCTCGTCATCGCAAAAACGGGCGGCGTAATTGCCGAGACGCTCTTTATTCCAAAACGCAATCCATTACGCGAGACCTGGGACGGAAAGATGTACTCGCGCGACGACGTGACCCGTCTATCCGGCATACGCTCCATCGCCGATTCATCGGAACAGGAGGCGATGCTCACGGCGTTGAAAGGCCGAACCGCGTTTAATTCTAAGGACGGCGCCGTAGGTGTCGGAGCTTTCTCTACTATTTATTTGCTGCTTCCTCAGGACTCGCCAAATCGCCCCGACGAGATTGGCCACAGGGAGTATCGTGCCGAGCATGACTTCTCACAGGCTCTTAAGGATCTCAAAATTGAAAACGCTCAGCCGATCTTCGCCGCGCTGCGTCTCATCAAGTCGCCGTATGAACTAAAGGTGTTGCAACACGCAATCGACATAACCACCGAGGCACAGATGCGTTCGATGGCGACCGTCGGCCGGATGAATTGGGAATATGAGCTACAGGCGGAGGTTGAATATACGTTTCGTCGACGCAATGCGGATTTCTGGGGCTACCCGTCGATAGTCGGCTGTGGCCCGAGCGGCACGACTCTGCATTATGTCGAGTCTCAGGCTCCCGTTAAAAGCGGCGAGCTGCTCCTGATGGACGTCGGGGCCGAGTACGACCATTACACCGCCGACGTCACGCGGACTTTCCCGGTCAACGGAAAGTTTTCGAAAGAGCAGGCCGAGATCTATCAGATCGTTTACGATGCTCAAGAGGCGGTCGCGAAAGCGACGCGGCCGGGCGTGAAATTCGACGAGCTGCAGAAGATCGCCCGCGACAAAATCAACGACGGGCTCCTCCGTCTCGGCCTCATCACCGAGAAGAATATGGAGCAGTCCCGCGTCTGGTTTATGCACGGTCTGGGCCATTGGCTTGGCATGAACGTCCACGACGTCGGTGACTACACGACGCCGCTTCGAGCCGGTATGGTCTTCACGAATGAGCCGGGAATTTACATCCGCGAAGACGCCCTCGACAATCTGCCGAACACGTTGCCGATGCAGGCTTTTAAGGAAAAAGTGCGGCCCGTATTCGAGAAATATAAGAACATCGGCGTGCGCATCGAGGACGACATGCTTGTCACGGATTCCGGCGTTGTATGGATGACCAAAGATCTGCCCCGCTCGATCGCTGACATCCAGGCGTTCATGTCCACCGGGCCAAAACAGGTCACGCTGAGCCGACGCTTGAACGAGTCCTTAAAACAGAACGTTTTTCTTGCCGCCACGAGGCGTTGATTTTGACTTGCGCGGCGAAACGCGGAAAATCAATGCTCGAGGGATCACCTTTGAGCGAAACCCATCCTGAAAAAAACGGAGACCCATCTCTCCCGCTCGTAATCGTTAATCCGAAGAGCGCTGGTGGGGCGACGCGCGATCGCTGGGCCGCCGCCGCAAGTGACTTTCGTTCGCACTTCGGAGCGTTCAGCGTAGCTTTTACGAAAGCCCCTGGCGAGGGGATCAACATCGCCGAGAACGCGGCGCGCGACGGCCGACGACTAATCATAGCCTGCGGAGGCGACGGCACGATCAATGAAGTTGCGAATGGCATCATGCGCTCACGCGAGGATGCCGAGATGGGAATACTTCCCTCCGGTACAGGCGGCGACTTTCGCCGCTCGCTGGGCATCCCGCTCGGAATGGCCCAGGCCGCCCGGGCATTCAAGGATGGGATAACGAAACGTATCGACGTCGGACATATCTCATTCATCGGTAATGAAGGAAGCCCTGCCGAACGCTACTTCCTAAACGTTTCATCGTTTGGGCTATCGACCTCCATAATTCGACGCGTTAAATCTACCTCGGCATTTGATTGGCTACCGGTCGGAGGCCTGCGCGGAAAGGCGAACTTCGCGGTCGCGACGCTTCGCGAAGTGGTAGATATGGACCCGAAACTCGTCCGGGTGAAGATCGACGATGACGAACCGACAAATCTTCAAACCGTAAACTTCTGCGTCGCAAACGCACGGTATTTCGGCGGCGGTATGATGATCGCGCCCGGTGCCAAGCTCGACGACGGCAAACTCGATCTCGTGAGTATCGGCGACATTTCGACGCTGCGGATTCTCACCAACGCACACACCTTGTACCGCGGTACCCACGAGCAGTTGCCGGAAGTTAAGTCGAGGCTAGTCTCACGAATCGAGGTGGCTGCGCATGATCTAGCTAGCCCAATCCCACTCGAAATCGACGGCGAACTGCCAGGCACGCTTCCCGCAGTTTATGGCGTGATTCCCTCCGCACTACGCGTACGGGTGCCGAGATCTTCCTGATATTCCCCGAGCTTTCCTTTCGATTCTGTAACATCCTTGTTACACTCCTGTAACATCCGGTGACTCGCAATAATCTAATTCGTCTTCTGATAATCTGCGCTTTTTCTGTTTGTGTCAGCGGGCAGTCCGACCCTGACGTACAGTCGTGGAATGAGGTGAATTTCACCGTGAATCTCAACGACAAGTTCGATCTTTTCGTGCCCTTGGGCCTGCGATTTACTAAGAATGTCTCCGCAGTCACCGATGTCCGCGTGGGACTTGGCTTCACCTTTAAGCCGGCAAAATCCTTATCAATTACGCCCCACCACGTGTTCATTCGCGGGCGAGATCGGAGCGGTATCTTTCGAACAGAGAATCGCAGCATCCTGCGCTTTGTCTACAAATTTCCAAAGGCTTTTGTAGAGGTCTCGCACCGCAGCCAACTCGAGCTCCGTGTACGGCACTCCGGAACAACGTGGCGATATCGCCCGTCTATAACGGTCGAAAAGGCGTTGCCGGAACACCTTGCCAAGGGCGCCAAGGTTTTCGTGATCGAAGAACCGTTCTACGACTCTGCCTCGGGCCGCTTCTCGCGAAATCGCATCAGCGGCGGGATCAGCAAGACAATCACCAGGCAGCTTGCCCTCGATATTTACTATCTCCGGCAGGGCGACAATTTCGGCTCTCCGGGCACAATACATGTGCTGGGCACGAGCTGGAAAGTGAAGCTTTAGCCCTCTAGTTTTGCCTTGCCTACTTCGCCCACACGCCGCGTCGCCTGACGGACGGGTACTCGCTCGTGATGGTCAATTCTCACACGTCGTGTACACTTTAGGTACGGCCCTTAAAGGCACGCTTTGGGAGATCGCGGCGAGCTCGGAAATACGCACGCAGGCCCAAGCACTCGCTAAAAAGCTGCTCGAGTAATCGATGGCGGATACAAATCAACAAACTTTTCTTTCGATGCTCGTGGAGGCCTTCGAGAAGAACGGGCCTGCAGTGGCGATGAGTGTCGTTGGTTCTGACGATGCGACGTATACATTTAGTGAATTCCTGCGCGCAATTCGCTCAATTGCATATCGCCTAAAGTCTGAAGGCGTCGAGTTCGGCGATCGCGTTGCCGTGATAGGCGATAATCATCCGTCATGGGCAATCGCTTATCTTGGCACTCTCTATCGCGGTGCTGTCGCCGTGCCGCTCGACCCTCACGGAGAGATCGCGACGATCACAAACTTTCTCAAAGATTCGGAAGCAAAGATCGTGTTTCTCTCGCCCGACCAGATCGAGCGGTATCAGGAGATACAGAAGAAACTTGGACACAAGATTCCGGCGGTCGTCTGGGAGGTTGAGGCGTCGCCCGACAGCAATGAGAAGGACACGAAGAAAGGCGCTTCCAAATCGACGGGTTCTACAAAGGGCTTTCAAAACTTCGAGGACTGGTCATCGACCAAGTTTCCGGAAAGCTTTGCGAAAGAGATGCCGAAAGCCGAGGGCGACGACATGGCCCTGCTGATGTACACGAGCGGCACAACCGGCACGCCAAAGGGCGTTCCGCTCACGCATGGCAACATCGTCGGCGAGCTTTCCGGCGTCAACGACATTTTAAAACTCTCCAACAAAGAACGTATCCTGAGCCTGCTGCCGCTTTTCCATGCCTATCTACAGGTAATTAATCTTTGGGTTGCATCGACCCACGGCCCTCAGGTCGGCTATCTCAGGGAACTGACGCCGGCCGAACTTAGCTCGTCTATGAAGGCGTTTAAGCCGACGATCCTCTCGACCGTGCCGCGTCTCTGGTATCTGTTTCACAAGAAGATATTCGACGCGGTCGACGCCAAACCCCTTCATGTACGGACGTTGTTTCGCGCGATGCTGGCGGCAAACGGTGTAAGCCGCAATGTGCTTAACGTAAATCTTGGACCGAAACTTTTTGGTGAGGTGCATAAATCTTTCGGCGGCAAATTGCGCATCGCCATCTCGGCGGGTTCCCGCTTTGACGAAGCCGTCGCGGCCGATTTTCACAACCTCGGTTTCACGATCATCCAGGGCTACGGCCTTACCGAGACGAGCGGTGCGGCGACCGCAACGCCCGAGAACGACAACCGCGTCGGCTCGGTCGGTAAGCCGATGAAGGGCGGCGAAATCAAGATCGATAAACCCAACAAAGAGGGTGTCGGCGAGGTGCTCATCCGCGGCACAATGGTTTTTGACGGATATTACCGAAATAAGAAGGCGACGGACGAAGCATTTACAAAAGACGGCTGGTTTCGCACCGGCGATCTTGGGCGCGTCGATTCTGACGGTTTTCTCTATATCGTCGGCCGCGGCAAGGACGTGATAGTTCTGCCTTCGGGGAAAAATGTCCACCCCGAGGATATCGAAGCTCATTATCTAAAATGCCCGCTCGTCGAAGAATTGGCCGTCATCGGAGTCGAGGAAGGCGGCGGCTCGCGGGCCGGCACCGAAAAGCTGGCGGCCGTCGTCGTGCCTGACTTTGCATATCTCAAGAAAACCGGCGTTGCCAACTCCAAAGAAGCGATCCGGCACGCGCTTGACGATCTCGGGCGTTCGCTGCCGGAATACTCGCGCGTGCGTGACTATATGATCCGCGCCGAGCCTCTGCCAAAAACGGCGACAAATAAAGTCAAACGTTTTCAGCTCAAAGAGGAGATCGAAAGCGGCAAGATCACCGCTGATGACAAGGCCGCAAGAACCTGGGAATTGTCCGGTGAGGATTCGAAACTGCTCGAATCGAGTGCCGCAAAAGCCGTCGTCTCTATAATTAAACGTACCTCCCAGGAGGCGGCGGATGTCATCCACCCGGGCATGAGTCTTGAAATCGATCTCGGTCTCGACAGCCTCGCCCGCGCCGAGGTTTTCGCGGGTCTCGAACATGCGTTGTCGACGCACTTCCCCGACGAAGAAGCGTCGCAGGCCCTGACCGTTGGCGAGGTCATCGCTCTGGTCGAGAAACGCGCCGGAGATATCGATGATTCAAAGCTAATCTCGATGGAGCTTAACTGGTCGGAGATCCTGGAGAAAGCCGACGCCCGAAGCTCCCACGAGATTCGCCCGGTGCTAAAGAGCCGACCGATCTTCGACACCTTTTCCTTTGCGGTTTACAAATGCTTTTGGCTGATCTTTAAATTATTCCTGCGGCTCGAGGTAAAAGGTCTCGAGCACCTCAACGCGGCGACCGACGGCGTTTCTTCCGCGGCAGATGACCCAGGCACGGAAATCACCCAATCCCCGAAACAGTTAAGCAAGGCCGCAAACCGCAATCCGCAATCCGGATTCCTGATCTGCCCGAATCATCAAAGCTTCCTCGATCCGTTTGTGCTCTGTTCAAATTATCCTTACCGTTTGTTTACGAACAGCTTCCACGTCGGCGCCAGCGAGTTTTTTGATAACGCTGTCTCGCGATTCATAGCCAAATTGCTGAACATCGTGCCGGTCAATCCTGACACGGAACTCATGCGGGCAATGAAGGCCAGCGCCGCCGGTCTCAAACACGGCAAAGCGCTGAACATCTATCCTGAGGGCGAGCGTGCCTTTGACGGCGAGCTGCACGATTTCAAGAAAGGCGCCGCAATACTCGCCACCGAGCTCGACGTGCCCATCGTCCCCGTTGCTATCGACGGCACTTACAAAGTTTGGCCGCGAAACTCCCGTAAAATTAAGCTCTCGAAGGTAAAAGTTAGCATCGGCAAACCTTTCTACGCTCGCGAAATCCTCGGCGAAAACGCTGAGATCACGGACGAATCGTATGCGCTCGTGACCGAACATCTCAAAACGACGATCGCCTCAATGATAGAGGAGATGAGGAAAGGCGAACGTGCTTTGGCGAGATAATCCGCAGACAACGGTACCGCGATTAAAAAAACGGCTGCGGAACTCAATCCGCGGCCGCCCCTTCGTTTAGTCGCAGATCAGGTTATCCCCTGCCGCCGACGATTTTCATTTCATCGACGACCCATTTGGCGTTGCCGAATTTTTCGGTGACGAACAGCACGTAGCGAATATCGACTGAGATCGTGCGATTTTTGTCGATGTCGTAGTAGAAGTCATTACCGAGGCCTTCGTAATTACCGTCGAAGCAGAGGCCGACCTGCTCGCCCTTGGCGTTGAAGATCGGCGAGCCGCTGTTGCCGCCGATGATGTCGGTCGTCGAGATGAAGTTGACGCCCACCGAGCCGTCAGAGCCGTAACGGCCGAAGTCTTTCGCGGCGTTTAGGTCTTTTAGCTTTTGCGGCGCATCAAACGGATTCACGCCCGTGTCCTTCTCGAGCATTCCTGCAAGCGTCGTAAAAGGCGACCGGATTTCGGCTTCGCGCGGCGAGTAGCCCTTGATGTATCCGTACGAGAACCGAAGTGTCGAGTTGGCGTCCGGATAGACGGTCGTGGTGCCCTTCATCTCGGCGAGGGCCTGCATGTATTGCAGACGCAGGCGGTCGATGCTCACGGCAAACTTGGAGCCCCTTGCGGTAAGCGCCGTGCGTTCCTCAGCGACGCCCTTTGCAAACGAGATGATGTTTTCTCTCGTCTCGTCATATTCCATCGTGCGCGGCCCGTAGAGTCGGGCGACGCGTTCCGGATTTGCAAACTCGCCCTTAGCGATCGAGTCCGCAAACTTCGCCTCAGCCTGACGCCGCGCAGCGCCCTTGAGCGATCTGAAAAGTTTTTCCGCAGCGGGCAGCCGCTGGCCTGCGGGCAAGTCGGCGAGCTGTTTCAGGAAAAATCGAAGCATGCTCGCTTCGAATTCAGGCTCGCGATCCTTGTATGTGTCCTGTATTTCCTTGAGCTTAGCCGCCCGGTCCGAGTCAGCAAGATTCTTGCCCTGAATTTGCGTAAAGATAACCGCTGCCATCACCTGCGGAAAGACCGTCATCGAGTTGGGATCGGGGAGCCGCCGCGTGATGACATCGCGCATAGATGCCGCGTTGGTCTCTACTGAAAGAGTCTTGATCTCACTCAGAAGATTTCCATACTTTTGCTGACGAGCAGGATTCTCGGCGATCCAGCCGGCGAGTCGTGCTTCCTCAGCCCTGCGCCCCTCGACGACCTTCGAACGGTTGAGGCGTCGATAGCCGCCGCCGAATGCCTTTCGCGAGTTGTCAAAGCTCGCAATGTTGCTCTGAAATGCGATGCGCTTTTTTTCGTCGGTCGAGCCGATCTCGCGTAGCGAATCGCCCAGCGCGGTGAGCCAATTCTCGAGAAATGGGAAATTCGCATCGCGTGCGTACTCAATCGACCAGCTCTCGCGATAACGCGTGGTCGAGCCGGGATAGCCCATCACGAAAACGAAGTCGTTCTCCTTGAGACCACCGATATTCATCGTCAGGAATTTCCGCGGCTTGAAGGGCACGTTGCTCGGTGAATAAGCTGCGGACGAGCCATCTGGTGCCACATACGCTCTCAGGTAAGTAAAATCGCCCGTATGACGAGTCCATTCAAAGTTATCTGGATCGCCGCCGAAAATGCCGATGTTGCGGGGCGGAGCGTAGACAATTCGAATGTCCTTGACCTCCATCGTCTCGTAGAGATAGTGAAAATACCCGCTGTTGAGAGTCTGCACTCTCACGATTGACCCCTTCGGAGCCTTTGCCTGTTCGCTTGCGGTCAGAGCGTCGATATTCTTTTTGAACGCTTCGGTTAACGCCGCACCGCTCATGCCGGACGTTCCTGCATTGATCGTCGACGTCACGTCTTCGACTCGCCGCGTGATAAACACCGAATAGCCCTTCGCTGAGATCTCGCCCGCACGGCTGCCCGTACGAAAGCCGTTCTCGACGAGGTCATTCTGCGGCGTCGAGGCCGAAACCAGCCCGTCAAATCCGCAGTGATGATTAGTAAGGATTAAGCCCTCCGGCGAAACGAATTCCGCCGTGCAGCCGATGCTTAGGCGAATAACCGCCTCCGATATGCCGCCGCCATTCGGATTGTATATCTCCTCAGGACTTATCTTTAGGCCCTTTTTCTTGAGATTAAGGCCCTTGATCTGCCCGGGCACGAACATCCCTTCGTCCACACGTGCGAGAGCAAACGAGAACGACGAAAGCATCACGGCTGCCGTCACGAGTAGCGAGAGATAAGCGTTTTTCTTGAGATTCATTTAAGTTTTCCTAAAGATAGAGGTCTAAAATCGATGCCGTCAGTATAGCGTAAAGCTGGACAGAATACGGTCGTTTGGATTGCGAAACCGTGTCAAATGTTGCAGAAATTCCGTTGCGTTGGCCGCGTAAATAGAAAACGAGCCGATGGGAGCGGCTCGCTAATTTCAATTTGTTGTACTTCGCGTTTACCTTACGATCGACGCGAGATCGGTCGGTTCCTGCGGCAGGAAGTGGCGCGGGTTGATCGAACGGTCGTTGAGCCGAAATTCGAAATGAAGATGCGGCCCTGTTGAGCGGCCGGTCGAGCCCACGCTGCCGATCATCTGGCCTCGCGTGATGATGTCGCCGACCGCGACGTCGATCTTCGAGAGATGGCCGTAACGAGTCGTGAGGCCTCCGCCATGATCGATTTCGATCATATTGCCGTAGCCGCCGCTATACTCCGCCTTCAGAATCGTGCCGCCGCCTGGCGCCGTGACTGGATTACCGCGCTCGCCGTCGATATCCATTCCGCCGTGAAACTCATAAGCTCGGCCACCAAACGGATTCCGCCGAAACCCAAATTCGTTATTGATCTTGCCGAGATGCGCCCAAGCGCTAGGTATATTTGCCGGGATTAGCGCGGCCTTGACGTTGCGGATTTCGGCAGCGATCGAGCCATCTTCTGTGGTCTCGTCCGAGAGCTCCGGGCCGCCGCTATTTACCGCATACGGATCCTTCGCGGGTCGCGAGTAGTCGATATCGCTTTTCTGGATCCGCTGCCGACTTTCCGACGCGGGCATGCTATTATCCGACGTCTTTGCGAGCACCGTTGTACGCAGCGTGCCGCTCATTCCGACACCAAGTGCCGTCATTGCCACAAATAAAAAACCGCTTATCGATCCGAAGTGTAGGCCCCTCTTGGAGATCGAAAAGCGACGAATATATAGACCTTTTTTAGTAGCTTTTGATAATAGAAAAGTATAAAACTTGTCGTTTTTCTGCATCGTGCTGTAAACGCTCCTTTTAATGATCTCGTAGCCGAAAAACTAATTTTTCGGCACGTGGAATCACGCTAAGAATAGCCGTCGAGCGACTAACGCGAAACCGTTGCAAGAGTAAAACCGATGAGGGCAGAACTCTCGAAAGTCATGGGAGAAATGATCCTTCGATCACTCCGATTGAGTTGATTATTCGCTCAAACGGAATGTTCTATGGAAACACAAACTGGCCGAAAGCGCAAATGGGGTAAGGAGTTCTGGGCGCGACGTTGAGTCGATTAGGCGGGTCTGCGGTTATCGCGCCATGCCTTGTAGATCAGATACGCCACGGCGATAAAGACGACTGCAAAGGCAAGAATGATAACGAGTTGGACAACACCAGTGAGAAACGCGAGGAACGTGATTAGCTGCTTTACGAGCACTGTGATGAGAGCGACGAGGGCGAGCAAACCACCGACTTTTGATACCGCTAGTAACATAATAACTCCTACCTATCGACTATCGATCGCGCCAGCCGCCGGAGCGGGCCTTATTTGGATAATCGGCATCGAGATCGTACTGGGAATTGCGAAAACTGGGATGAGCAAGGGCAAAATTCCCCGAATCATTTGTGGCCGTAGCAGCTTTCTGCGCTTCCTTCGATTTGAAAAAATAGCTGCGCAGGATGTACGCACCGAGCCCTATCAGCACTACAGGAAGGATCGCACGCATTATCCCGTCGAGTCTGAACGCCCGCTGCAATAGAAACGCCGCACCGAGAACGAGCAGGATAACGCCCCAGAGCTTTGGGTTGCCGGCGAATCGACTGACGAGAATATCCTCGGCGGCGTCCGGCGTCACACCCGAGCGGATGGCCCGTGCGGTTCGCCATGCATCGAGTGCGGCAAAGAACCACATTCCGATAAAGCCGAGCACAAACATCGGAGCTCCCGACGTCAGCACCGCCATCTGAAAGAGGCCAACGAAAACAGCAAAATATACGACAGCCTTTGTCGTCTGGCCGTTGTATGCAGCGCCTAGTCCGGGAACGATCGCCGAAAGTACGGTGGCGATCACGGGCGATGTCTGTTTTCTAACGTATGGAGCATAATTCAAACGGCTCTGTCCACGCAGAAGGTCAATCCCCGACACGATGCAGTCCTGGCAATACGGAAAGCCCTTGATCCTGTGATCGCACGCGGCGCACAGCGGCTTACCGCAGCCGTTGCAGCTGGCCGTGGCGCCATTGTGGAGGTGGTAGGCACAGTTCATCACGGCGTCCGATCCTCTACAAATATCGTACCGGTGATAGGCTCAGCGGCGGTTGGACTCGCGGCCTCTGGCCCGCTCAACGCGTTCGCACTCTGCGTATACGTGGCTCCTGCGAGTTCAATTCCCTGCTGATACACGCTGGCGATCGATCCATCCGCCGATACGCCCTGGCTCAAGACCATAAACGCGACAAGTATCATCATCGCGACGGGTGCCAGCTGAGGCACGCCAAACGGAATCCTCAATCCACTCAGCCACTCGCCAAGTTCCATCGTCCACGACGGCTTCATTTCTTTAACTTCGGCCCTGCCGAGCGTAGCCTCGAAAATCCTGTCGTGGAGGCCGTGAGGAATCGCGAGTTCTTCTTGTTTGTATGAGTAACAGCTCGCTATCGAGCGAACGACCATTCCGGGCAGATCTTCGCACTGGCTGCAGAGCACGGCGTGTCGCTCCCAGCGGTGGAAAATGGCGGCCGGCAGAAAGCCGTCGAGGTAGTCGGTAAGATGCTCTTCGAAATCCTCGCAGACCATCGCCGTCTCAGGGGCCGTCACTGATAAAATGCGTGCCTCCAGCCTCGTCAACGCAGGCGGAGGCGAGGCAATCGCCTTGCAGAGTGTTAGCGAATCGCGGACTTCGTTGAGCAGCGAGTGACAGAGCGGACACGCCATGGCATGTTCGGCGACGGCTTTTTGCTCCGTATTCTCGAGCGTTTTGTCGAGATATTCGGTCAATAGCTCCTCGAAGGCCGAGCAATTCATGTTGGTTCCCTGCTTATCCGTCATACTTCACTTTGTTCATCCCTAGTCAATAAGGCAACAAAAAGGTCGAAAAAGGCTCCTGAAAAAATTTCTAGAATAACCCAAACCATAGCTGCCCGCTCAGATCGTCACCACCCTCATTCTTCTCAAAATTTTTGCGAGTTCAATTCTTCCACGATTGATCCGCGATTTCACCGTTCCTTCAGGTATTTTCAAGACCTCGACGATCTCCTGATATGTCAATTCCTCGATGTCGCGAAGGATAACGCAGGTTCGCAGGTCTGGCGCCAGTTTATCGATTCCCGCCTGCACCTGCGATGCGAGCTCCTTACGTTCTATCTCCTTATGGGCGGACGTTCCGACTGCCCTCAGGTGATACGAGTGGTCGTCAACCGCATCGGCCATCGAGTTTTGCGGATTGCGTGCCCGGTGGCGGTAATCGTCGATTATCAAATTTCTCGCGAGGCGCATCAGCCAATTTGCGAGATCGCCCTGTTTGGCGTCGTACTGATCGAGCGTTCGATAGATGCGGATGAAAACGTCCTGCGTTAGGTCTTCCGCGGCTTCCGGGCTCGACGTAAAGCGGTAGGCAAGGTTAAAGATACGTCGTGAGAACGCTGAGACAATATCTTCCCACGCAGAGCCGTCACCTGAACGGACGCGTCTGACGAGTTCGGCACTATTTATCTCGGGCAGAGCCCTTAATGCTTCCAAGAATACGTCCTCACCGAAATTTTACGCCTCTGCCGAATCGTGCGCTCCCGCCTTGTCAAGATTTTCTTACGAGTCGCGAAATCAAAAGTTCCGGGAAAAGTTTGACGCAAAGCCCTTCCAGGGCGCAAGCCCGCACGCCTCTCGTCTTTCGCGCCACCAGTTGGATACTGTATGGTAATTAGTTTGTTACGCTCAGGTAAACCGGCATTTTGCGCAAGTATCTTCAATTCACAATTCTTTTTCTCGTAGCCGTCCTGATTATCTGGTTCTTCGGGCGGAATCTCGACTGGGCACTCGTCTCAGCGAGTCTTCGCCGGGCGAATCTCTATTATCTGGCGGCCGCCGTGCTGATCATCTGCGTCGGCTATTTTTTGCGAGCGGTGCGCTGGCAAGTCCTGCTATCGCCGATCACAAAAAGCAACCTCAAAGAGCTTTTCGCGACAACGACGGTCGGCTATATGGCGATCTTCTTTGTCGGGCGGGCAGGCGAGATAGTTCGCCCGATGTGGCTGCCGATGCGGGATCGACGCGTGCGGCCGTCTGCTGCCCTCGTTACGCTCGGCCTCGAACGCATCTTCGACATGGCAGCGCTCGTATCGTTTTTCGCCTTCAATCTGCTGTGGTTCACACCTCAGCCAGGCCGTGAAAAGGAATTCGAGTATGTTGAGATCTTCGGCTGGCTAATGCTCGCCGCAGTGATTCTCGGCTTTGTCGCGTTGATCTTTTATCAGCGGATCTCTCCTCGAGTGATCGCGTGGGCCGATCGTGTGACGAAACGCTCGTGGATTCCGGCTCGGATTCAAAAGATCGCCGTCAGCATCCTCGAAAAGCTCTCATCAGCACTCGCTATACTAAAGAACTGGAAAGGAACCTTAAACGTCTCAGCTTGGACATTCGCACTTTGGCTCGCGATCTCGATCCCGACGTGGCTCGTGCTGCTCGCCTTCAATCTGCCGTTTACGTTTAGTGATGCCCTGTTTATCATGGGATTTGCATCTGTCAGCAGTGTGATTCCGACGCCGGGCGGAGCGGCCGGAGCTTTTCATACCGCAACAGCCGCGAGCCTTCTCTTCCTAAAAAACGACATCGCGACCGAAGATGCCGCAGCCGTAGCCATAGCAATGCACCTCGTCTACTTTGCTCCCGCGGTGATTTTCGGTTTATATTACTTCTTCCACGGAGATATCAGCGTCGAGCGATTTCGCAGCCTGCTCTCAAGCGAGCACGCCGTCGAAGAGATAGAATCCGAATCTCCGAATACTGACCACTGACGGCTGACCACTGTTCGTATGCGTTGCCCATTTTGTGATCACATTGAAGACAAGGTCGTCGATTCGCGTGAGGCGAAAGACGCCGATTCGATCCGTCGTCGTCGCGAGTGCCTCGGCTGCGGGCGGCGCTTTACGTCGTACGAGCGGATCGACGAGATTCCGTATATGGTCGTCAAAAAGGACGGCAAGCGTGAGCCATTCGATCGGAACAAGGTGCTCGCAGGCCTCTTTCGTGCTGCAGAAAAGCGACCCGTGTCGACGACTCAGCTCGAAGGCATCGTCAATGAGGTCGAAAAGAATGTACAGGATTCGCTCGATCGCGAGCTCGGCACTAACGATATCGGCAAGATCATCATGCGTCGCCTTAAAAGCCTTGATAAGGTCGCGTACGTTCGATTCGCGTCGGTCTATCTCGAATTCGCCGATGTCTCGGAGTTTATGTCCGAGCTAAAGGTTCTGGTCGGCCGACGAACTCCGCCCGCCGCCACCGTAAAGAAAAAGAAGAAAAAGTAACCTCTGGGGCCTTCCGTGTGATCTACCCCGACACTATCAACGCAATCCTGGACTCGAGAAGGCGGCAAGGCGCTCTTCCCACGGCATCCACCCAAGGCGCCGACGCGAAGCTCGACTGCGGCTGCTTTGTCCGCATTCATCTCGCTCTCGACGAGGATCGCATTACTGAATCAGCATACGAATCGAACGGCTGCGGCTATATGCTCGCCGCTGCTGAGGTGATGAGCCAATCGGTCGTGGGCACGGGGCTCGTCGACCTGCACGGGCTTTCGGACTCGTCCCTCGATCAGTTGGTCGAGCAAAGGCTCGGCATTCTTCCGGCCGATCGCGTTTCGTGCGCCGAGGCCTGTGCCGGCGCACTTCGTTCGGCATTTGCCGACCTCAGGGTTAAACGCATTAACGAGTTTGCGGGCGAGACAGCATTGGTTTGCACTTGCTTTGGCGTCACCGATAGCACAATAGAGGATCTGATCCGGGGCGGAATGGCGCTTTCCGTAGACGAAATCTCCGCTAAAACCAACGCGGGCTCGGGCTGCGGCTCGTGCCGTTTGGTGATTCAGGACATCCTCGACGCGCAATCTGGACGCGAGGCTATGCTATAATTTCGATCTTTGATGGACGACCCTGCCAGTTTTCTCTTTTTCCTCGCGACAGAATCCAGCGCCCCTGCGAGCTCGGTGACTGCGATGCAAAGCGCGGTCGAATTTCTAATTGTATTCCTTCTCGTTTTCTTGAATGGATTCTTCGTCGCAGCCGAATTTGCGTTCGTCGCGGTTCGCAAATCGCGGGTCGAGGCACTCGCAAAAGACGGCAATCCTTCGGCTGAAAGACTGCTCGAGATTCTTAACAATCTGAGTGCTTACCTTTCTGCGTCCCAGCTTGGCATTACTCTCACATCCCTGGTCCTTGGCTGGATCGGTGAGCCTGCCGTTGCGAACGTCTTGGGCAGACTTATCGGCGACGCGATCCCCGCAGCTTGGCTGCATATCATTTCGTTTATCATCGCATTTTCGCTGATAACGGCTCTTCATATAGTCCTTGGCGAGCAGGCGCCAAAATTGTTTGGCCTCCAGCGTTCAGAAACGGTCGGAATGGCCACCGCGCTCCCGATGAAGATTTTCTACACGGTCTTCAAGCCTTTCATCGTGGGCCTTGATTGGGTAAGTGCCCGCGTCGTCCGCGTGTTTGGAATTGAAGCCGATGACGGCCATGGCGGCTCGATCTATACCGAGGACGAGATTCGACACCTCGTGCGAATCTCCGAGCAGAGCGGCCACGTCAATCGCGAAGAACGAAAACTGATCAACAAGGTATTCGACTTTTCTGAGACGACGGTTAAGGAGGCGATGGTGCCGCGAACGGAGATCGTCGGGATCTCGGTTGATTGCTCGCTCGAGGACGTAGCCTCAGCTGTGCAGACGCACGGCCTCTCGCGTCTGCCCGTCTATCGCGAATCGCTCGATGAGATCGTCGGTGTGGTGTACGCAAAGGACGTGTTGAATTCCCTCGTCGATCCCGCCGGATTTGACCTCGCCGGAATCACGCGAAAGCCGCGATATGTCGTTGACACCGCAAAGCTAGAGGACGTTCTGCGGCAAATGCAGAAGGAAAAGTTTCACTTTGGCTTTGTTGTCGACGAGCACGGCGGCGTCGAGGGAATTATCACTCTCGAGGACCTGCTCGAGGAGATTGTCGGCGACATCTCAGACGAGCACGACGAAGAAGTAAATGAACAGATCGCTCCGCTCGGCGATGGCAGCTACATGCTTGATGGAGGCGTGGCCGTTCGCGATCTGAACCGGAGGCTCCATCTGAATCTGCCGGTCTCAGAGGCGTATACGACCGTCGCGGGCTTTTTGCTTTCTGAGGCAGGCCAGATGCTTTCGGCCGGCGAGGTCGTGCCTTTTAACGGCCACGTTTTTCGGATTCAAAAGGTCGAGAAACGCCGGATAATCGAGATAAAACTAGAGAAAGTAGAAACGGCACAGGAGAATGCGTAGATGAGTTTGATCGAACAGGTATGGGCACGCGAGATATTGGATTCGCGAGGAAATCCCACGGTTGAAGCGGAGGTGATTTTGGAGGACGGCACGCAGGGCCGCGCGGCGGTGCCGAGCGGCGCATCCACCGGTGAAAACGAAGCCGTCGAATTGCGTGACGGCAACACGTTGCGATATCTCGGGAAAGGCGTCGAGAAAGCAGTCGCCAACATCAACGAAAAGATCACGTACGAACTCGAGGGCCTCGACGCGCTCGACCAAACGATGATCGATCAAAAGATGATCGACCTCGACGGCACGGAGAATAAATCCAACCTCGGCGCAAATGCGATCCTCGCAGTCTCAATGGCGACTGCACGTGCCGCGGCCGCGCACCTTGAATTGCCGCTCTATCGATATCTCGGTGGAGCGAACGCGCGAACTCTGCCCGTACCGATGATGAATATCATCAACGGCGGCGCCCACGCCGACAACAACGTCGATTTTCAGGAGTTTATGGTAATGCCGGTCGGTGCCGAAAGCTTTCGGGAAGCGCTGCGAACGGGCGCCGAGATCTTTCATAATCTGAAGACCGTTTTAAAGTCACGTGGTTATGCGACAAGCGTCGGCGATGAAGGCGGCTTTGCTCCAAATCTGAAATCGAACGAAGAAGCTGTCGAAACGATTCTTGAAGCAATCGACAAGGCCGGCTACTCGGCCGGAGAAAACGTGATGCTCGCGCTCGATCCGGCAGCGAGCGAATTTTATAAGGACGGCAAATATACTTTTAAGAAGAGCGACAAGCGAGAACTCTCGTCCGAAGACATGGGCGCCTATTGGACGGACTGGTGCTCGAAATATCCGATAATCTCGATCGAGGACGGTATGGCAGAAAACGATTGGGACGGCTGGAAAAATCTGACCGGGAAAGTCGGCGACAAAGTGCAGCTCGTCGGCGACGATCTATTTGTCACGAATACAAAGTTCCTGCAGAAAGGCATCGACGAGGGTGCGGCGAACTCGATCCTGATCAAGGTAAATCAGATCGGCACCGTCACCGAGACGCTGGACGCTATCGAGCTCGCACGTACGAATAAGATGACGTGCATCATCTCTCATCGCTCCGGCGAGACCGAAGATTCATTCATCGCCGACCTAGCCGTCGCCACAAACGCCGGCCAGATAAAAACCGGCAGCCTCTCTCGCAGCGATCGCATTGCGAAATACAACCAATTGCTCCGGATCGAAGAAGACCTCGGCGACTCTGCTCGTTATCCGGGAATGAAGGCGTTTTACCAACTAGCCTAGTGGACGTTACATTCGGCGCATTCACTATCTCAACTGAACACTCGCGTCTCGATGTCGACGCGATCCATCGCTTCCTTTCGACCGAAAGCTATTGGGCCCAGAATCGTACTCGCGAGCAAACGGAAAAAGCGATCGCTAATTCGATTTGCTTTGGCGCGTATAGCGTTGAACGCCTCGTCGGATTCGGTCGCGTTGTGAGTGATCACGCCACATTCGCCTATGTCGGCGACGTTTTTGTGATCGAAGAGTTTCGCGGTCGCGGCCTGGCGACGTTGCTGATGGAAGCGATGCTCGCACATCCGGATTTACAGAATCTCCGTCGCTGGGTCCTCGCAACGCGCGACGCCCACGAGGTTTATTCCCGGCACGGCTTCGCGCAGCTCGCTCATCCCGAACGCTGGATGGAGCTGTCCGCACCGGACGCTTACTGACGCAAGTGAAGAGCGAACAGTTCAAAAACGTTCTCGTAATACACTTCGGCCAGCTCGGGGATATCGTCCTCGCCCTGCCCGCAATGGCGGCGATCCGCGGCCATTTCTCGGATGCGAAGCTTACGGTAATGTCGGGAAAATCGACGGCCGAGGTTCTCGATCTCGCAAGCGTCGCGGATGAGCAGGTCATCGTCGATCGCGTCGAGCTTCGCGATGGAAACAAGGCGAAGTCGATCGCGAAGATCGGGGCGATCGTTCGAGACATTCGCCGCAGAAAATTTGATCTGGTCATCGACCTTCACTCCCTTCCAGAGACAAACATCCTTAGCTTTCTCTCCGGCGCGACGCACCGTCTGCTTGCTCGCCGAGGCAACCGCTCAATCGATTCTTTTTCGAATTTTCCCGGCCGTCAGCCCGACTTCGACAGGTCAAAGCATCTAACCGATCAATATCTCGGAGTCCTCGAGCCGCTCGGAATTTCCGGCTCAGGGCGTTCGCCGCGAATTACTCCGACGGGCGACGACATCGCCTGTGTACGTGAGCGCTTCGGCGGCATCAAGAATCGCATCGGCCTTTTTCCCGGTGCCGGCCACCCGAGCCGCTGCTGGCCCCTCGCGAATTTTCGCGAACTCGCCTCATTTCTCGATGCGCCGGTTGTATTCCTCGGACCGGAAGAAAAGCATCTACGCTCTGAGATCGAGTCGACATTCCATCCCGACACCTTGATCGTCGACGGCCTTTCGCTACGCAAGTTCATTGCGGCTGTAAGCCTTGTCCAGGCATTTGTGACTAATGATACCGGTCCGCTCCACCTCGCTGCTGCTGTCGGCACGTGCGTTATTCTCCTGCTCGACGAGCGAGCCCCGACCACATATCTGCCGCTCTCAGATAATGTCTCGATTGTCAGCGGCGCGGCGATTGATCAGATTCCTGTCAGTCGCGTCCTTTCCGTCGTCGACGACATCTCGGCCGAGGCACAAGCTCGCACGCAGTAAGTCCGATACCTCCGAGCCCTGCCCTCAATAAGGCCGAGGGTCGCAAAGAACAAACGCATCCCGTATAATCACGATTCCGCACGCGAAATATGGTTGAAGAGTTTGTGTTCGACAATACTGAGGAGCGCCGTAAGGTGCGACAAAACGGGACTGGATGGGTCGAGGTGATCGCCGGGTCGATGTTCTCCGGGAAATCCGAAGAGCTGATACGCCGGCTAAATCGAGCACGAATCGCTCGGCAAAAGGTGCAAGTCTTTAAGCCGCAGATCGACGCGCGTTATTCAAAAGAAGAGATCGCCTCGCACTCGGGCCAGACGCACGGCTCGATTCCGGTCGCATCGACCGCGGAGATGATGCAGCGGGTCCGGGAAGAGACGCAGGTCGTCGGGATAGACGAGGGACAATTCTTCGATATGCCGATCGTGGCGGCAGTCAATGAGCTCGCCGCGCGCGGTAAGCGCGTGATAGTCGCGGGTCTTGACCAGGATTACACCGGGAAGCCTTTTGAGCCAATGCCTCAGCTGCTCGCCGTCGCTGAATTCATCACGAAAACGCACGCCATCTGCGTAAAGTGCGGCGCGACTGCAAACTATTCGCAGCGAACTGTGGAATCGGATGTCCGTGTCGAGGTAGGTGCAAGCGATAAATACGAAGCGCGCTGCCGCAAATGCTTCGTCCCGCACGCCGACACGCCGACGCCGATGTGAGAATTATTTGGTCTGGTAGTCGAGCTTGACCGAGTTCATTCCGCGCAAGATTACGCCCTGCCTGCGCGCGACCCGCTTACGGTTTTTCGCGGGATTGAAAATGTTCAGCGGGCTCGGAATCATGGCCGCGAGGTATGCTGCATCCTCACGCGTGAGGTCCGATGCAGATTTGCGAAAGTAATTTCTCGCAGCTGCCTCTGCACCATACACGCCGTCGCCCCATTCGATTACGTTTAGATAAATTTCCAGAATTCGCCGCTTCGACAGATTCCTTTCCAGAAAATACGTATACGTAGCCTCGCGCGCCTTACGCACGAAATTTCGATCTTCGGAAAGATAGAGATTTTTAGCTAGCTGCTGCGTGACGGTCGATGCGCCTCGCTTAAAGCTCGGCATTGGTGGAATCCAGTCTTCCTCACGAGGTTTGCAGTCTTTCTTCGGCGTATTGGCGGCCTTCGCCTCAGCCTCGCACTCTTCGCGGGCTTCTTTCTCGCCTTCTTTTACGGCGTCGTCCCATGCTGATTGGATCGCGTCCCAATCAAAACCGTCATGGGTAAAAAATCGTGAGTCTTCGCCCGCGAGCACTGCCCGCTGCAGGTGCGGCGAGATCTGCTCCATCGGCACCCACATCATAAATTTGCGCGGCTCTCGCCCCTCGGCCACTGCCTCGGAGATGCGGTGCTCGATCATCGATGTCGTCGTTGGATTTTCGTTCTTTAATTTTGAAATGCCGGGGAAGGTTATCAGCTCGTACGCGAGCCAGAGCACGACCGCGCCGACGAAAACGAGAAATAGGATTTTGACCCAGTACCACACTTCTTCAAGAGTCTACGCGCCTTTTTCATTGTGCAAAAAGGCGGCGTTACATTTACAATCATCATCGATGAGCCAATACGGAAACGTGGTTGCGGTGATTCTCGGCGGTGGTGCAGGCTCGCGTTTGTTCCCGCTCACGCACGAGCGGTCGAAGCCCGCAGTTCCGCTGGGCGGAACCTACCGCCTTATCGACGTTCCAGTCTCGAACTGCATCAACTCGAACATCACGCAGATATTCGTTCTCACACAGTACAATTCTGCCTCGCTAAATCGCCACATATCAAGGACTTATCGGTTTTCGTCATTCTCGACGGGCTTTGTAGAAGTGCTCGCCGCAGAACAGACGAAAGAGAATCCGGAGTGGTTTCAAGGAACGGCGGACGCCGTGCGTCAGATGCTGCCGCACCTCCGTGATTGGCGCGTCGACACGCTTCTGATTCTCTCTGGAGACCATCTTTATCGGATGGACTATCGCCGATTCCTTCAGCGGCATTTTGCGACAAACGCGGATATGACGGTATCGGTGGTTCCCTGCCGTGCGTCTGAGGCGAGTGAGTTTGGATTGCTAAAGACGAATCCCGAGGGTGCGATCGTAGAGTTTAAGGAAAAGCCGCAGGGCGACGAGCTCGAGGCGATGCGTGTCGACACAACGTCGTTCGGGCTTGGGCCGGAGGACGCCGTTACCCGGCCCTTCCTCGCGTCGATGGGCATCTATGTTTTCAATTACGATCGTCTCGTCGAGCTTTTGAAGACAGACTCGTCATGGGTCGATTTCGGACGCGAGATCATCCCTGCGGCCATTGAAAAATACAACGTCCAGGCCCACCTGTTCAAAGATTATTGGGAAGACATCGGGTCGATCCGGTCTTTTTACGAAGCGAATCTCGATCTCGCGTCACCGCTGCCAAAATTTAATTTCTTTGACGCATCGGCACCGATCTATACCCGCAGCCGCTACCTGCCGCCGTCAAAGATGCACAACTGCGACATCGACAATTCGATGGTTAGCGAGGGCTGTATTCTAAACGGCGTACGTGCCCGCAATTCGATCATCGGGCTCCGCAGCCGTCTCGACAAGGGCGTGGATATTGAGGATTCGATTCTGATGGGCGCGGACTTCTTCGAGGCGATCGAAGAGATTTCCGGCAACATTGGTCGCGGGATTCCGCACATCGGCGTCGGCGAAGGTACGGTAATCCGGCGCGCAATTATCGATAAGAATGTCCGAATCGGAAAGAACGTTAGGCTGCTAAATCGACAAAAGATTGAAAATTTTGACTCGCCGGACCGATCTTTCTACATCCGCGACGGCATTATTATCGTGCCAAAGGGTGCACGCTTGCCCGACGGAATGGAGGTCTGACTAACGGCCGGCTAACCTCGACGCGTGATCACCGACAACATATGTATTTTTTGCCCGTACGACGACGTTCTGCCGAGCGACACGAATCTTGATCTGCTTACGTTCGCCGACCTTCCCCGGGTTATCAGGATAGTAGCCAATCGAATATTGACGCCGCAATTCCTCGGCTATCCCTGAGAACGCCGCGTTTAGGTTCATATTCGAGGACGCCTCGAATCTACGCCCGCCGCTTTTTTGGCTGATCGTCTCTAGATAGCGTCGGCCAAGCTCGTATTCCCTAGGACTCGCACCGCCCGGAGAGTTGCCAATCGTGCCGCCGCTGATAATGCCTGCCAGAATGTCCGCGATAGTTACACGACGCTGCTGCTGCTGAGGCTGGTTGTAGCCGCCCATGTCCTGCGATGTATCGTAACGAATCGTATAGATCATCGTATCGACTTCTTCCGTATCCGCGACGGTGCTCTGATATGTTGCGCGACGCGAGGTTGTGTCTACTCCATCGCTGAAAAGGACGACGGCCTTGCGGCCGTGAATACGATTCATCTGTTGATTGAGCACATAATCAACGGCCTCGTAAAGGCCAGTACCGTCTCCGAACGCAAGGTTCCGAATGGCACTGCGAAGTCGATACCGATCGTTAGTCGGTGGGCTCAGGAAGTGGACATTCTCGTCAAAGGCGATCACCATCACGCGGTCGTTAGGCCTGAGCTGCTCGATAAAGGCAAGCGCCGCGTTCTGGATCTCGTCAATTTGAAACTGTGTAGACGGGCTTACATCGATTAACAGGCAGACGGTGAACGGCTGCTCGACCGATTGAAAGAAATCGAGCTTTTGCTCAACGCCGTTTTCGAAGAGCTGAAAATCACGCTGCTGCAAACCGCCGACGTAACGGCCCTCGCGATCCAGCACCGAGACAGGCATAGTAACGAGATTTGTCTCGACGCGGATCACGGAATTATCATCGTCTGCCGCCGCCGCGGGTGTCGGCGTCGGTGCTGGTCGCCGATTTGTTCCGCCCTGCAAAACCGGCGGCGTGTTCGGACTTACCGCTGCCGGCGTTGAGCGCTGCAGCACGGGCGGCGTAGGCGTCGACGTCACGCGAGGGCGCGTCGAGCGATCGCTCTGCGAAAATGCCGAAATAGCCGCAAGGGCGAGTAACAAAACCGAAGGTGAAAGCGTTTTCATCGAGGCCACAGTTTTCTCCATTAGAGGCTTCGGGGAAAGCGGTTCTTATGATTGATGAGCGTCCCGTTTCGTTGCTACTTTTTTGCGTCGAGAGCCTCTATCGCGAGGTCATGAAAACGTCGCCGGACGCCGTTTATATTGGCAAAGGGCAGTTGTCGGTTGTGTGTGCGGTTTGTAAGCAGAATAAAGACGCGATCTTTGATCGGGTCGATCCAGAGACTCGTGCCTGTAAAGCCATTATGGCCAAAGCTCTCCGGGGACATCTTTGTTCCTGCGGTAGAATTTTTCGTTGACGCAAGCTGAAATGAAAAAGAACGCTCTTCGTTCATTCCCTTCGTGAAATTTGTGCGGAAAAGCTTGGTTGTTTCGGGCTTTAATAGCGTGGTGTATTTGGGCAGAAATTGCAGTGAGATCTTGAAGACCTCTTCGGCTGTCGAAAACAGTCCCGCGTGCCCGGCCACGCCTCCCATGAAATACGCATTCCCGTCGTGCACCTCGCCCCAAATTTGATAATCGCGAAACGCGTGAGAACCATTTGTCTCTGCGCGCGGCGAGTAATCTAATTCCTCGCACATCTGCCTTTCGTATCTGCTGCCATGCTCACTAGCAGCGAGTTCGCGCCGCTCGACACCTCGCGTCACCGGATTGAAATTTGTTTTCTTTAACCCGAGTGCGGCTGTCACGCTCTCGTCGAAATCCGAATCGAGACGCCCGTTGGAAATGAATAATCCGAGCCGAATGAAGCCGAGGTCGCTGTAATCCACTTTTGCCTGCGTTTCTCGCTCGGCACCGTCGATCACGGGAAGAATATTCTCGCGATCGAGCGCTAAAATGTATAGCGGACGCCACGCTGGCAGACCTGTGGTGTGCGTTATCGACTGTTCCACCGTGGACGCCCCAATCGTCGTGTCTAGGTGTAATCGTCCCTGGTCGATCTGCCTCGCCGCCAGAAGTCCGGTAACCAACGGCTTCGTCAGGCTCGCGAGGTCATAGATCGTATCTTTCTTCGCTTCGATTTGCTCAGGCTCGAGGACGGCATTTCCGATCGCGCCGTGAAAGACGATTTCGCCTTTTTCCGCGACAAGATATACGGCGGAAGGAAAGTCTCCGCCGTCTATCCGCTCCCGTAAATACTCAGTGATTGCGTCGCCGCTCATCGATTATATTCTGCACGATTTATCCGTAAAATGTTACGAAAATGCTACGCCGTGACACAGACTTTTTGTCAATGCTTCATCGCGCGGAATAAACTCTTCCTCATCCTAAACAACGGAGGCCCTGAACAATTATGAGCAAATTTGAATCTGCAGAACTGATCCTTAAACTTTACGACTTGCGTCGCGAAGAAAAAATGCGCGAAGCGCGCAATTGGATTTTTAGCTTCAATCCAACGAGTGCCGAGCAATATACTCAGACGATGATGGATCCAGACGTGGGCGGCTATCTTCGGATGGTCACGTCCTACTGGGATATGGCCGCTACGCTGGTAGTTCATGGTGCGATCGACGCCGATATGTTTAATGAAACGGCCGGCGAGCACATGATCATCTTTGCGAAGATCGAGCCGATCCTTGCTGATCTGCGAGCGATGTGGGATATGCCCGACGCGATGAAAAACCTCGAAAAGGTCGTCATGGATGCGCCGAACGGCGCTGAAAAAGTAAAGAAGACCCAGGAATGGATGAAGTCGATGGCCGGCGGCCAGGCAGAAGAAGCGGCGGCGTAAACTAGAGTTACTACAAAATAAGGCGGCCACGGTGTGCTTCAATTTTCTCGAGCACGCCGACCGCCAATTTTAATGCCCGGCGACCGTCTTCACCCGTTACGGGCAGTTGAGTGTCATCGCGAATCGCGTCCACAAACGCGGTAATCTCTGCCCGCAGAGGCTCGATGTCGTTGATTTCGAGCCGATTGATCGAGATGCCCGCGAGCGAATGCGATGCGGCGGGATTTAGTGATGTGACGGATGCAAATTTGGTCGCGTAGTCGAGCACGACGTAGGATTTCGTCTGATAAAATCGCGTTTTCCTGATTTTCTCCGTGCCGATCCGCGATGCAGTGATATTCGCTACCGCGCCGTTTTCAAATTCAATTCGTGCGTTCGCCGCGTCCACCTTATCCGAAATCACCGGAATGCCAACTGCTCGGATCTCGGATACGGCGACGTCTTCACCGACCAGCCATTGCACTGCGTCGAGATCGTGAATCATCACGTCGAGCACGACGTCGACATCGAGGGATCGATTTGGAAAAGGCGACACGCGGTGAATCTCAAAATAAAGCGGCTGGGTCACGAGAGGCCGCAGGGCGATCATCGCCGGATTGAATCGCTCGAGCTGCCCGACCATCAATTTCGCGCCGCCCCGTGTCGCGGCCGCGATCATGGAGTCCGCTTCGTCGAGTGTGGCGGCGATCGGTTTTTCGACAAGAACGTGAACGCCGTTCTCTAAAAAAGCACACGCTATCTCGGCGTGCGTCTCAGTTGGAGTCGCGATCGAAACCGCATCAACTCTTGCAATCAGATCGCGCCAATCCGTGAAAAACGCCGCGTCATTTGCATTCTGCTTCGCAGTCTCTTCATTCACGTCACACGCCCCGACAAAGTCTACGCGGCCCTCGGCTGCAAGCTCCGAATAGTTTCGCGCGTGGTGCCGGCCGAGACTTCCGGTGCCTATGGCGGCCACTTTTGGTTTGAGGATTTGTCGCATCTTGTTGAACGGATCGCCCAATTTGGCAATACTAACTATTCTCTTTGATGCTAAAGACCAATTCAGCAATCCGCAACCGAGGCATGCGCCCGAGCATCCCCGAGCGTGGTGGAAATTCGCAATCCACAATTCTCTGGGTTCTCTTCGCTGCCTTGGTCGTGGCGGTGTATATTTTCGGCCTCACAATTCCTCTTGTCGGCCCGGACGAGCCGAGATATGCGCAAGTCGCTCGCGAAATGTTCGAGAGCGGCGACTGGATCACGCCGACCCTCGGCGGCCACACCTGGTTTGAGAAACCAGCCCTGCTCTACTGGCTGCAGATCGCGGCATATCACACTTTTGGCACTGGCGAATTCGCCGCCCGGATCGGCAGCGCACTCTTCGGATTAGGAACTGTTGCGAGCCTCTACATTTTTGGCCGAATCGTCGAGCGGCGAGGCGGGCACGTCGGCGTGGCGAATTGGATAGCACTGTGCTCCGCGACATCGATAGGGCTGCTCGTTTTTTCGCGGGGCGCAAGCTTCGACATTATTGTGACATTCCCGCTTACGGCAGCGATGGTGAGTTTTTTTGCTTTCGATCAGGATGGCGGTCGCAGGCCGTATCTGCCGCTCGCCCTCTTCTATTTTTTTGTGGGCGTGGCGGTTCTCGCGAAAGGTTTAGTCGGAGGCGTCTTCCCGCTTGCGAGCGTCGCGCTGTTCTATCTCGTTTCGCAAAAGCCTCCTCCTCGCAGGTTTTTTGTGAGTCTGATTTGGGGAGCGCTGATTGCGTGTGGCGTCGCCGCGTTATGGTACGTACCGATGTACCTGCGACACGGATACGAATTTGTTGACGAGTTTTTTATACAGCATCATTTTCAGCGATTCGCCTCGAATAAATACAGTCATCCGCAGCCGTTCTATTTTTTCCTCTGGGTGCTCCCGCTGATGACGTTACCCTGGCTGCCGCTTTTGGTAGCGTCGATCGTAATGGATATCAGGAAGCGCGTGGCGTCCGCGCCGAGGGCGCTTGCCTACGCGTGGCTCCTGGTACCGCTGGTTTTCTTTTCGTTCTCGGGCTCTAAGCTGCCCGGCTATGTTCTGCCGGCGTTGCCAGGCGCATTGGTACTTGTCGGGATTTATGCGAACGATCTGGCGAACCGCTCGCGACTTTGGGCTCGGATAAGCGCGGCTACAGCGCTCTTAATGCTGGTCGGCGCCTTCATCGGCCTCGTTACGGTCATCCCACGATTTGCCGAGGCTGACTCAGTAAAGGGACTTTTCGCGGCCGCTGAGAAGAAGGGATATTCGAAAACTCGGGTCGTCGCCCTGCATCACTTTTCACATAATGCGGAGTTCTACGCGGCGGGAAGAATCCTGCGCGATGACGAAGGCTCGCAGAAGGTTCTATACGGCCCGACCGAGGTGGCGACTGAGGCGGCGGCGAGCGATGACGGCCAGATACTCGTCCTCGTCCCGCTCGAATACCTGCCGCAGTTGATGAATTTTTCGCCGCTACGCACCGAATTCATTGCCGAAAACTCTGAGACGGCATTGGTTGCCGCGACGCGGTCGAACTAACGCCCGTCATCAGCGGCTCGCACCAGACGATCCATCAGCGCCGCTCCGATTCCATCCTGCGAAACGGCCTCGCAATAAATTTCCTCGATTCCCTGCCGATCGCACTCGCGAAAAAACTCGAACAGCGAGCGAGCATAGTCCTCGATTGATGGGCAAATCTTAACCGCGGACAACTGTTCGGCAGGAGCACGCAGACCGATATATCCAGACTTGCCTCCGGCGTAAAGGAAATTTGAAATCCTTGTTCGCTCGTCAATGATTTTGATTCGGGCACGCGGAGAGTAATGCCGATGCCGCAGACCCGGACTCTTTGCAACTTCAGCGGAGAGCGCGGATGCGCGCTCAATTTCTGGAATTACCGCGCGCAACTGGGCAAGCGAAATCGCGCCTTGCCGCAGCAAGATGGGAACGACGCCGGTGCACTCGACAACTGTCGACTCTAGACCGATCTCGGTCGGCTCACCGCGAAGGACGCAGTCGATCCTGCCATCGAGATCTTCCACAACGGCCTCCCATGTCGTCGGGCTGGGCCGTCCGGAAATGTTTGCCGACGGTGCGACGACGGGCGTTTCGCACGCGGACAGGAATCGACGTGCGAGCTCCGCTCTCGGCATTCGTATCCCGATCGTGTCGAGCCCCGCCGTCGCTGCGACGGGAACGCGCCTGGATTTTCTGAGAACGGTCGTTACCGGGCCGGGAAAAAACGCTTGAATCAAAACGCTGGCACTCTCGGTCACCTCCGCAACCAATTCGTCTATTTGTTCGAGGCTTGCGACATGTGCGATCAAAGGATTGTCCGCCGGCCTTTGCTTTGCCTCGAATATCTTATGTACGGAATCGACATTGAAAACATCGGCACCGACCCCGTAGACAGTCTCCGTCGGAAACGCGACCAGCCCACCGCCTCGAATGATCGCAGCGGCCTCGTCGACAGATTCTGTGACTATCGTATTCACTCGCTATAATTTGCTGTCCCGGCGTCGACAAGTCAATCCTCCTTTTGTCACGAGTCCTGCGGGTGATAACTTTTAAGCTGTGATAACGCTCGCCGAAAAAGTAAAGATGGTGCCGACCGACGCGGGGATTTATATCCATAAAAACGCGGCCGGAAAGATCATCTATGTCGGTAAGGCAAAGAATCTTCGCAACCGTGTTCGCTCGTATTTTCGATCGAGCCGCAATCACGACCCGAAGACGCGCCAGCTTGTCCGCGCGATCACGGATTTCGAATTCATCGTCGTCGACAACGAAGTAGAGGCCCTTGTGCTCGAGTCGAATCTCATCAAAAAGCACAAGCCGCGCTTCAACGTCTTTCTAAAAGACGACAAGTCTTATCCGCACCTTAAGCTCACGAACGAGCCTTTTCCAAAGGTTGTAATTACGCGGCGTCTCGTTCGTGACGGATCGAATTACTACGGCCCCTTCCTGCCCGCAACGATGGCGCGAAACACGCTCAATCTGATCAATCGCGCGTTCCAGCTTCGCACGTGCGAGATCGAAATTGACGGAAAGCTGCCGCGCCCGTGTCTCGAGTATCACCTCAAACGCTGCCTCGGGCCGTGCGTCAAAGGCCTCTGCACACAGGACGAATATCAAGAGGCGGCCGAGGATGTAAAAACGCTGCTCGACGGCAAGAATAAGGAGCTTGCCAAGACGCTCGAGCGGCGAATGTGGCTTTACTCTGAACAGAATAATTACGAGCTCGCAGCAAAATTTCGCGATCTGCATCGCACGGTCCTCGCCCTTTCAGAAACACAAAAGATGGCGACGATTGCCGAACGCGATGTCGATATCATCGGCTTTTATCGCGAAGGCCCGCGGCTCGCCCTACAGCTGTTTACGATGCGCGAGGGACGTATAGTCGGGCGCCGCGAGTTCTTTTGGGAAGATCTCGTCGATGACGATACATTCAACGCAGCGAAATTCCTCGGCGAAGTCCTGGCGCAGTACTACTCGACGGACTATGTGCCGCTCGAGATCCACGTGCCGCACGATTTTGCCGATCGCGATGTGCTCGAGAAAGTGCTTACCGACCGTCGCGGTCGCCGCGTCCGCATCCTCGATCCGAAACGCGGTACGAAACGCAGCCTCGTCGAGCTCGTCGAGACGAACGCAAAGATCGCTTTTGAACAGCGCTTTCGCGTGCTCAAGCCGGACACCGAAAAAGTACTCGAAGAGCTGCAGACGCTGCTCGAACTTTCATATTTTCCAGAGCGCATCGAGTCATTCGATATCTCAAATATTTCGGGCTCAGAGAATGTTGCCGGAATTGTTATTTTCGAGAATGGAAAGCCTGCGCGCGCGCAGTACCGGCGCTTCATCATCAAATCGGTCGAAGGCGCGAACGATTTCGCGTCGATGCACGAAGCGGTTTTTCGACGGTATCGCCGACTGCTCGACGAAGAAAAGCCTCTGCCGCAGCTCGTATTTATCGACGGCGGAAAGGGTCAACTTTCTGCAGCCGCCGCCGCAATGCAGGCCCTCGATCTCGAACTGATAAAACTCGTCGGCCTTGTCAAACCGCCGAAGCAGCACAAACAAATCTCGCACCTTTTGATCCACGGGCGCGAGGACGAGCCGATTCCCTTCGACCGGAACTCGCTGGCGTTTCGCCTCATCCTGCAGATCCGTGAAGAAACGCACAAGACCGCAATCGAGTTTCACCGTAAACGCCGGGAGAAGCGCGATTTCTCATCCGAACTCTCCGAGATCCCCGGCGTTGGCGAAAAGCGAAAGATGAAACTCCTGCGTCAGTTTGGCTCGATCGAACGCATCGCCACGGCAACGGCCGAAGCTCTGACGCCCTTCGTCGGCCAGAAAACCGCGAACGAAATTTCTGCCCACTTCGTACGGCAGCGAAACCTAGCCCAAAACACGGCGCAAGCCCGCACGCAGTAAGGGCGAGACATCCGACACTCAAGTGCGCTTTCGATCAGGCTCGACACCGTCTGTTTGCGTAAAGATATGGCACAATGTTGGGATGCGGCGACGCGGTGAGTACGAGACGGACGGTTGCGTCCTGGTAATCTTTGGGGCGACCGGAGACCTGACTCGGCGAAAGCTGCTGCCCGCACTCTATTACCTTGCGAAAGACGGATACCTCCCGGAGCAGTTTGCCGTTGTTGGCGTCGGCCGGCAGGAGTTGACCGAGGCGGCCTTTCGGCGGGAGGTGGCGAAAAACCTTCGTGAATTTGTTGAGGAAAAAGTTGACGCGAAAACCTCTAAATGGCTCACACAGCGGCTCTTCTACGTGGGCGGTGATTTTACGACCGATTGGACCGTATTTACTGATCTTTCGGCCACGTTGAAAAAGGCCTGTTCCGACTTCAGGATTCCCGGCAATTTCCTGTTTTACCTCGCCTTACCGCCGGCACTTTTCCCCGTGGTCGCACAGAAGATTCACGAGCAAGGGCTGTCGGCGGAGATCGATGGCAACTGGCGGCGCTTCGTATTTGAGAAGCCCTTCGGTCGTGATTTAGCCTCGGCTCGCAAACTAAACTCGGACTTGCAGAAGATAGTGAGCGAGCGACAGATTTATCGCATCGACCACTACCTCGGTAAAGAAACCGTGCAGAATCTCCTGGTCTTTCGATTCGGCAACAGCATTTTCGAGCCAATCTGGAATCGAAACTACGTCGACAATGTCCAAATAACCGTTGCGGAAAAGCTTGGCGTTGAGCAGCGTGGCGAATATTACGACACGGCCGGAGCCCTGCGGGATATGATCCCAAATCATATTCTGCAGCTGGTTACGCTGACGGCGATGGAACCGCCCGTATCGTTCGAGCCGGACGCGGTACGGGATGAACAGGCGAAAATCCTGGATGCGATAAAGCCGTTTTCGAAGCGCGATCTCGATAAGACGGTCGTTCGCGGTCAGTATTCGGCAGGAAAAATCGACGGCGCCAAGGTGGTCGGCTATACGAGAGAGCCAAAGGTTAGGGCAGGCTCCAAGACCGAAACGTACACGGCTCTGAGGCTAGCGATCGAGAACTGGCGCTGGGCCGACGTTCCATTCTATGTACGTACGGGCAAGCGTCTCGCGACGCGTCATTCGACCATTCTAATTCAGTTTAAGAAGGCGCCCTTTACGCTTTTTCGCGGCACCACGATCGAGCGGCTCACGACCAATCGTCTCGTTATTCACATTCAGCCGGACGAGGGCATCACCCTGCATTTTGGTGCGAAGATTCCCGGTCCAGTAGTGCGGACAGGGCCGGTGGATATGGATTTCAATTACGTCGAACATTTTGGCGAGCAAACGAGCACGGGGTACGAGAGACTGCTCTATGACGCGATGACGGGCGATGCTACGCTTTTTCAACGCTCCGATATGGTCGTGGCGAGTTGGCGTATCGTCTCACCCATCCTAAACGGCTGGGACGAGGATCGCGGCAAGCCCGATCGATACGCCGCCGGAAGCTGGGGACCAAAAGTAGCGGACGAAATGCTCGAGCGGGACGGACGTGCGTGGAAGAACCTCGACCTCGAGGTTAAGTGACGATTTGATTTTGCAGAGCAGACGCCTACAATTACCGTAAGCTATGCAGATTGAGATAATTGCGGGCTTTGCAATCCTGATTGCGATCGTCTTTCTCTCGACAGTCGATATCGCCTTCTCGCATCTCTCCGACGTAAGCCTGCGACGCGTTTTAGGCGACGCCGAGCTGGACGACGACGGCAGCTCCGCTCGCTTTGTCAGGCAGATCATCCAGAATCGAGCCCGGTTTCGCCTCGTGATCTCATCGGTGATCCAGATTCTTCTGATTTCGTTCACCGTCCTTCTCACCCTCATCCTGATAGCGATGCTGCCGGAGCGTTCGGGTCTATTCTTCATAACGATCATTACCGGCGTCGTCTTGATGGTGGTGCTGCGGCAGGTCGTGCCGCGCCTGATCGTGCGCGATAACACTGAAAAGAAGCTGCTGTTTCTGCTGCCGACCGTGAGGCCTCTCTTTGCAATTGCGTCGGTTTTCTTTCCGAGTCTACCATCTGATGCGGCGAGGGATGCTCAACTCTTGGACATGACCACCGCCCCTGACGGCGACGATGACGACGACCTAAACGCGCTGATCGAGGTCGGTGAGGCTGAGGGAATCATTGAAGAAGGCGAGCGCGAACTGATAGAGACAATGGTCGAATTCGGCGACACGCGGGCCGGCGAGATAATGACTCCGCGTACCGAGATCTGCGCGATCTCGATCGACGCTACGATCGAGAGTGCGCGCGATCTGATTATCCGCGACAAATATTCCCGTCTGCCGGTCTATCGCGACAGCATCGATAACATTGAGGGAATGGTTTACGTCCGCGATCTGCTGCAGGCCTGGGCGGACGGCGAGGGCGACACGGCGATCACATCCGTCATGCGCGATCCGTTCTTCGTACCCGAGACAATCACCGCTGACGATCTGCTGAAATCCATGCAGTCGAATCACGTACAGATCGCGATTGTCGTTGATGAGTACGGCGGTATCGCAGGTTTAGTTACGGTCGAAGACCTTCTGGAGGAAATAGTTGGCGAGATCGAGGATGAAGATACCGAGGCCGACGAAATCATTGAGATAGTGATGGGCGACGACGGCTATTGGGACGTCGTTGGTTCGACTGAGATCGAAAAGATCGAACGTTTGGTCCATCTCGAATTGGAAGACGAGGATTACAATACGATCGCGGGCCTGGTTATATCTGAGGCCGGATATGTTCCCAAGGTAGGCGAGTCGCTCGACCTGCGAGGAATGAATATCGAGATTTTGCGGGCTGATGACAAAAAGTTGCTGTCGCTGCGGTTGCGCGCAGCACAATCGGCCGGGAATAAAGAGATTATCCAATGAAGATAAACGCGCTGATCGACGGAGAAAATCACGTTATCGAGATTGCCGGAACCACCGCGACCATTGACGGGCGCGAATACACGATAGACGTCTCGACGCCGGAGCCGGGGATCGTTCTGTTGAAGAACGACGGGCGTGTCTATGAGGCCGTGGTTACGCCTGATGCGGCCACTGGAGAGAATTTTGCCGTGGCCGTCAGGGGTTCGTCGTACGAGATCAAGCTCACGGATCCGAAGCGTCTGCGAACGTCGGGCGTCGAGCATGAGCATGGCGACGGCCGTGCGGAAATTAAGAGTGCTATGCCGGGCAAAGTCGTCCGAATCCTCGTCGACAAGGGTGCTAAGGTCGCGAAAGGGGACGGTATAGTAGTGGTCGAAGCGATGAAGATGCAGAACGAGCTGAAGTCTCCCAAGGACGGCGAAGTTGCCGAAATAAGGGCGAGCGAAGGCGAGACAGTAAATTCCGGCGACGTACTCGTGGTTATCGAGTAGTCTTTTTCCCCCCGTTTTTCGTCTTTGCCGAATAGCTAACCATGTTCGCGAGCAGACGGTATGCTCCACTCACGCCCGCGGGCAATTGCCTAAACAAAGAATAGCTGCAATAGATGTATGCGCCCTCGCCGAGCTTTGCGATTACCAACCCGCCGTTGTTTTCGGGTTCGCCCGCATCGTGCGTCTCTAGTAGTCCAGTGTACTCATTTCCAAATTTGCTGAAATTATAGAGGTTTCGCTCCTGCACCCATCCCGCGAAGTCCGCATCGGTGATCTTGTTAGGCCCGCTCATTACTGGATGGGTCGGGTCCAGGATTCTCACAGGAGCGTTCTCATCCGATGTCCGCGGCCCCATCTCGGAGGGAAACGGCATCAATTTTTGCTGCGCATACGCGGACAGTTGATACTGCACAACAAGCGTTCCGCCCCGCCGCGCGAAGTCGAGCAGCCGCTCATTATTTGCAACAACATCCGGCCGCACCTGATACGCGCGGATGCCTACGACGATGGTGTCGAAACGAGATAGATCGCCGCTCGCGAGTTCCGTCTCAGAGATCGCTTCGGTGTCAAATCCGATTTGCTTGATCGCCTCGAAGACGCTGTCGCCGCTGCCCTCGACATAGCCAACCTTTCGCGGTGCAGTTTTGAGGTCGACAACCTGAAAGTCGACCTTGTTGGGCGTGTAGTAGCGATGCGTCTGGATGTGCGGATAGGCAACGGTCCGCATGGTGTTCGTGAAAAACGTGTTTTCGACCCTAGCCTCCCCGACGATCGAGTAGCGGCCTGGCGGCGTATTCGCCGCGACCGTGATATCCCAGCTGACCAAGGTTTTCTCACCCTTCCGTTTCAATTCAAACTGGGAGGTTACCGCACGCCCTTTCAATTTATCGCTGTCGAGGTACAGCGAAGGCGCACCCACAGTCGCGGCGTTCGAAAGATTGGTGACGGTCATGGTGACTCGTTTCGTCTGCGGCTTTTCTGACGTGTTAACAATTATTAGCGGCCGAGCCATCTCGACGTTCAACCTAGGTACTACGTCAACATTCCGCCTTATTTCGCCACGCGTATCGTCGGCAAAGCGATACTGCACCGGACGCTCAAGGGCGATTTCGCGACTGAGGACCTCCACGGTGAGCCGAGCAGTGAACTGTCTGTTTCCAAACGGCGTCGTCTCTTCATCGGTGGTACCGGTCCAACGGAAGATGTCGCCGTCGCGTGGCTCGCGAAGCCAGTACGGCTGGGTGAACCACGTACTCTTGGGCGCAGTTATGCGGAAAAAGCGTGTGTGCGGCGTCGCCTCGCGGAGAATGTTTCCCGGGCTGTTCGTTTTCGTAGGCTCCTCGGGAACCGCGGTCCAGCCGTAGGGCAACGTGAGGGCCACGTCCTTCACTTTGACGGAATCACCTGGAGCATAGGCTTTCACCCCTACCAGAACAGCTTCACCGGCGACGACCGTATCCGAGTCGGCCAGCGCATCAATTCGAAGGCCAGTCGCCGCCGCGATCGCTTCTGCGACTTCTGGCTTTCTGTCGGACGAAGGATACATGTCGACTAGTCGACGAATCAACCCGGGAATGTCGTTGACGTCGAGCTTCGGAGACGCAGCTTCCAACCCTAGGCTCTCAAAAATGGAGTTCTCTTTGGCATCGCTGCCGTCGAGCTTCAACGATGAGAACTGATCGCCTCGCAATTCCAGTACACCCTGCTCCTGCGACTTGTGCTGGCTGCGAGCTTCCATCGCAATTTCGAAATACGAGCGGCCGAGCAGTGGATCGTATTTTCCCGTGTTGATACGCAGCGTCGGGTCGCCGGAACCGCGATGACGAACATAAAACTTACGTACCTGCCACGGCTTCCCAGCGCCCGAGCATCGATTTGCGTCGTTGGCCGCGCTAACGGCAAGGGGCGAGATATACCCGGAGTATTGGTGCTGTCCGTGGCCATCCGCCGGCGTTCCGCTGAACTGCGATATCACGATCTGAGGACGAAAGTCGCGAATAACCCTAACCACATCACACAGAATGATTTTCTCGTCCCATTTCCCCTTCGCTTCGGCAAGTGTTTTTGAGAACCCAAAATCGTAAGCGCGCGTAAAAAACTGCTCAGCACCGTCGAGCGTCCTCGCTTGCAGCAACTCCTCGGTGCGGATCACACCGAGGGCCTCGCCGAGCTCTGATCCGATGATATTTTGGCCGCCGTCTCCCCGTGTGAGTGAGAGATAGCCCGTGCGGACATTCTCACCGCGCGCGAGATAGGTGAGCAGCGCCGTATCCTCGTCGTCGGGGTGGGCTCCGATCATGAGGGCCCTGCCATTTTGATCGAGCCTATTTAGAAGCTGCGTCAGGCCAACGACGCCTCGGTCGTAGACAGGCCTTACCTGTGCCTCGGCCGGTGTGTTGAACCGCAGAGTTGCGAACGCGCCAACCAGAATCAGCAACGGGCATAAGATCGTTCGTGATCGATTAAATTTCATAAACTTGGCGTTTCTTCTTCCGGCGATTCGGTAACCGTCAAGCTGATCAGATAGCCGGCGAGTACGGTGGCGATGCAGCCGATTACGTTAAACCATAGGAACTCGATCTTTGTATACATGCTCGCGACCCATACCGACGAAATGCCAAAAAGAAGCCCGACAAAAGCTCCCCGAGATCGCGCCCTTTTTACGGCAAACGCGAGGACAAAAACGCCGAGCAGTGATCCGTAAAAGAACGACCCAAACTTATTCACAACCTCAATAAGCGAACCCAGATTTGTCGCGAAAACTGCCACGACGCATGCAAAAACTCCCCACACAAATGTGGAGATGCGTCCAACTCTCACATACTGCGCGTCGGACGCTTCGGGTGCATACAGACGGCGGTAAAAATCGATCGTGGTCGCCGTAGCGAGTGCATTCAGCTCTGCGGAGATCGACGACATCGCCGCCGCAAAGATCGCAGCGATCAGAAGTCCTATCACACCGACCGGCATATTCTCGATTATAAACGTTGGGAAAGCGTAGTTTACGTCGTTAAATGTCGGGTTGCTGGTGGCCCGGATATAGGCAACGGCGTCATTTCTCGTCGCCATAAACGCCTTGTCCGCATCGACGTAGGCGAGCCGCTTACCCTCGTCGCTCCCAACGAAATTTGTCGCGGCAATCCGACGGTTTTCGTGGGCGGCCGAAAAGCGCTCCTGTATCTGCTGAAATTCGACTGACAGAGCCGCTTTCTCAATCTCACCCCGATTAAATACGATGGGCGGGGCCGAAAACTGATAGAAAATAAAAACCATTATTCCTATCAATAAAATACCAAACTGCATAGGTATTTTTAGAAAGGCGCTCATCAGGAGCGAGGTGCGAGCTTCGCCCACAGATTTCGCGGTCAAAAACCGCTGGACCTGGCTCTGATCGCATCCGAAGTATCCCAGCATAAGGAAAAGTCCGCCGATCAGCCCCGACCAGAGCGTATATTTCTCATTAAGGTTAAAGGTCGTATCGACCATGTTTAGCTTGCCCAACGTGCCTGCGAGATGAAGTCCGTCGGAGAGCGACACGCCCGTCGGAAAGCTTCCGAGTATGACGAAAAAGCAGACTCCGAGTCCAACGAAGATTACGAACATCTGCTTAACATCCGTCCAGGTCACAGCCTGGACTCCGCCAAAAACCGTATAGATCGTCGTTGAGAGACCTATCGCAAAAATCGTTGCTATGAGATTCCATCCGAAGACGATCGAAAGCACGATAGAAGGGGCGGAGATGATGGTCCCCACGCCTAAGCCGCGGGATATGAGAAACAAGAAACTCGTCAGCGTACGAACCTTTACATCGAAACGTCGCTCAAGATACTCGTAGGCTGTGAACACATTCGCCCTATGGAAGAATGGCACGACTGTCACGCACAGAATGATCATCGCGAGCGGCAGTCCGTAATAGAACTGAATAAAGCGCATTCCGTCGGTAAAGGCCTGGCCCGTCGTACCCACAAGCGTGATTGCAGATAGCTGTGTCGCCATAACCGACAGGCCGACTGCCCACCACGGCAGGCCGCGATCGGCCAGAAAATAGCCCTCTTTCGTGCTGCTCCGCTTTGTCATCCTGATACCGTCCCAGATGACGAATGTGAGGTAAGCCGCTACGATGATCCAGTCGAGTGTTCTCATCCCAGTTGTCTATGCGAAGTACCGCGAAAACGCCCATAGAGCGACGATGACCAGGAGGTTAGTAACGGCCACCGCTATATAAACATTTCGCCAGAACGAATCGGGCTTTTCCATTTGCGCTATTTTTGGTTTTTCGCCCATTTATGTTCTATGAAATCCTCGCTCTATATCCTTCATCGTAAGTCGCAAAATCACTGGGCGTCCGTGCGGGCACGTAGTCGGCGACGTCGTCAAGAGTAAACGGTCGATCAACCAGCGCATCTTCTCGGTCGTCAATTTCGTATTTATCTTGATGGCGGCTTTGCACGCGAGTGATGCGGCTATGTCGTCGCGAAATGTTGATTTTGCCGAGCCCTTCTTCTCCGCGTCGATGCTGTCGAGGATTTCTGCAAAAAGGTTGCGAGCTTCCGACGCGGGCAGATCCGTCGGTACGCTTTTTATCGCGATTGTGCGGCCCGACAGACTCATCAATGCGAAACCAAGGGCGGCCAGATCGCTCTCAATCAGTCGGAACGCTTGCGACTGTGCCGGGCTGAGGTCGATTGTCTCGGGAAGCAGGAGATTCTGAGACTCGATGGTTCTCTCGATCTCGCCCTGCCGAAACTTGTCGAAGAGTATTCGCTCATGCGCGACGTGTTGATCGATCAGGAGCAGGCCTTCATCGTCGACGGCGATGATAAAGCTGTCGTGAAGCTGGCCGAGAGGTCGGATCTTAGCAGTCGACATTTGCTCAACATCTGCTTGAGTTACAAATCTCTGAGCAGAATTTACTGGCGGAAAGTCCGGTTCGTGCTCGCGAGCAGGCGTAACAGGCAAAGAGCCATGGGCTGCTTCACGTGCCGCGTCGATAGCGGGGACAGCGTCGGCCATTTCAAATATCGACGGTGCCGCGTCGATATCAACCGGCGCACCTGTTCCTGCCCAGGCTGAACGCGCTTGCTCAGGCTCCGATTGCGCGGCGGCATCGTAATGAAAGTCAATCCCTGCCTGTTCCGCTTCGGAGGCAGCGGGAGACTCGACGCGAGAAGGCAAAAGTGCGTCGGACTTTGCCTCGAATACTTCCGCAATGTCTCCAGTGATTCCGGCGCTCAACAGCGCTTCGCGGACGGCCTCAGCAACCACGTCCTTTACCGCCTCGCCTCGCCGGAATCGAACCTCTGTTTTCGCAGGGTGAACATTCACGTCAACCTCGTCCAGTGGAATTTCTAGAAAGAGGAATGCGACGGGATAAACCCCATGCGGCAGGACCGAACGGAAGCCTTCCTCGAGTCCGCGGGCGAGGATTTTGTCACGTACAAATCGTTTATTGACAAAAAAGAATTGATTGTCGCGATTCGTGCGCCGTTCCCGTGGCGCCGAAACAAAGCCCGTGACGCCCGCGACGAAATCCCGTGACCCGCGGACTGGCAGCAGCGATTCGACAAGCCCCGAACCGAAAAGCTGAAAGGCTCGCTCGCGGACGTCCTTCGCCGGGACAGCCCGTATAACCTCACGGCCATTATTCTTAAGCGAAAACGCTATATGCGGATGGGCCAGCGAGTAGTGTGTCACGATGCTCGTCAGATGGTAGTTCTCCGTCGCCTCGCTTCGCATAAACTTGCGGCGCGCAGGCGTATTGAAGAATAAATCGCGTACGACGATCGTCGTGCCGCGATCGCGTCCCGCATCGCCGACGTCGAGGAGCCTGCCGCCCTCGATGATGACCTTTGTAGCAAAGTCGGCCGCTTCGTTCTTGGTAATGAGCTCTACGCGGGCAACGGATGCGATGGAGGCGAGCGCCTCTCCGCGAAAGCCGAGTGTCCCAATTGCAGCCAAGTCTTCCTGCGTGCGAATCTTCGAGGTCGCGTGTCGCTCAAAAGCAAGAATCGCGTCGTCGCGCGTCATTCCTTCGCCGTCATCGCTCACCTTTATCAGTCGACGGCCGCCGAGCTCCACTTCGAGATCGATGCGCTTAGCGTTCGCATCTATCGAATTCTCGATCATCTCTTTGACCACGGACGCTGGCCGCTCAACCACTTCGCCGGCGGCGATTTGGTTAGCAAGGTTGTCCGATAGAATTCGTATTTTATTCATGCGTTAGAGATAGATCACCCGATGGCCGCGGTCGTCGAGATCGACGGACTCGTAAAGCCAGTCAATGAAATTCTCGCCATATTTGTTCATGAACGTGGCGAGGTTCATCGAGCGCTCCTGCAGCGCGTTCTCGGGATACAGCGACGCGAAAGCATTCCTGAGTCTTGTATCGGCAACGGAATGAGCTCGAAGCTGTGCGGCGAATGCCTTCTTTCGGAGCGCAGCGATATGATAGACGATTTTTCGCCGGCGCTTCGCGAGATGCTCGGCAAGGGTGGCGTCTAGTTGCGACAACTCCCGGTCAAGACGACTCAGCTCGGTATTGATCCCTTCCTCTACCTCCGCGAACAGCTTCCCCGTCGCGGGTGCAACTGTCTCCTCGACCACTCGAGAGGCAACGGCGTCAAAGCCTGACAGCAGATCGCAAAACTCGAGGTCGAGCGATTCCAAAGCCCTCCCGATGCGCGGCTCGACTATCGAGAAGCTCTGTCGGTGGAGTATCGGCGTAATGCGGCGCCCAAGCGCTTCGTACACGACGCTATTTTGCGCGAAGTAAGCAACCTCGGCAGCGCCGCCGAAATAACATAGAGTTGGGAACAGAAAGTCCTGGACAACTGGTCGGAGCATCACGCCCGGGCTGAGCCGTTGAGGATACTGGCGCGCGATCAATGCAAGGTCTGCGAGCGAAAACTGGCGCCCGTCTTTCTTTGAGACGTACCTGTCCTCACCTGTCTTGCGTATTGCGCTTCGTTCCCCAACGTCCGTTACCCAGAACAGCGGGAAATAGTCGCGCTCGGTCAGCACCTGCGCGTGAAACCCTGCAGTCGTCAGCTCTTCATCACGCCCAGCGAGTCGCGTCACTAGTTCGGGTGCCCGCTCAACGGCCTTCTCCAGGATCGGTGATGCGAGATCCTTGATCTTTTCGTTAAGCGGGTCGACAAATATAAGACCGTAACGGCCCAGAATCTGCGAAAGGTGCGATATGAAGGCATCGCCATAGCGCTTGCCAGGTCTCCAACTCGATTCGATCAGATGCAACATGTCCGTCGTAAACTCAGTCTGCGGCATCGCGGCCGACAGATCCTCGATCGTCGACCGTATCGATTCATCCAGAATTATCGCTCCGACAGGCGAATCCTCGATTGCAGCGTCCCCGCGATACTCAACCCTTACGGGTTCACCTGAGGCATCCGCAACCCACGTCTCGGACACCTCGGCGAAATCATGGTCCTCCGTTGCTACCCAGAATATCGGGACCGCGGGCACACCATCGCCGTTCAACTGTTCAGCAAGCTTAACTGCGGAGAGAGCCTTATAGATCGAATAGAGCGGGCCCGAAAAAAGTCCCGCTTGCTGCCCCGTGAGGACAGCGACTGTGTCTGCTGAACGCAGCTTGTCGATATTCTGAAGAACGCTGGGCGAGGCGTGCGTGTTTATCTCGAGGAGTGCGGTGGCGAGTTTTGCTCGGTCGACGGAATACCCGGACAGGACATCTGAGACGTTGTCCTTGAGATTAGATATTTTACTGATCGCAGACGGATAAAAATGGCGAAGCGATGCGGGGTCGGATTGATACCTAAGGAACAGTTCGGACTGCCCGGGAATACGGGAAAATGGAATACTGGAAACTCGCAGTCCGTTTGCAACCTCCGAGCTTCGACACGCGGTCTCTTTCGCCAATTGTTCGCTCCCTTTTGTACGAGGATTATAAAGTTTTGAGCGGCGAACCTCCAATCGGAAGTCGCCGCCCATCAAAGGAACGCGAAATGAATGGCTCGTTACTGCGGATTAGCCGCCACGCGAGGCCGATCGCCCGTTGGCGTGGACGCCGTACCCGGCTTTCGCTCGAGCTTATAAACACCCGCAGAGTGCGTACCTGCGAAGAGTCGGTTAGAGTCGCGCGGATCGAATGCGAGCGACCAGACGCGGCGACTCGGCAATTTCCAGTCCTTCGTGTCAACACGCCGCCATTTATTACCCGAATCGTAGGAAACGAAAATACCGCCGTCATTCCCGAGAGAACTGGCGACGATGACTTCGTCAGTGTTATCAGGATTAATCAGAATGCTCGAATAATGGCCGAGCGGCAGATTTCCGCCGCGCTGTCGCCACGAAGCGCCGCCATCCCGACTGACATACAGCGTCTGCGCAGTTCCGACGTAGACCACCTCAGGTTTCTTCGGGTCCGAATTAATGGCGACCACGGGAATCCCATCTGCCGCTCCGCCCACTCGCTGCCAGGTAACGCCGTTGTCGCGGGAGACAAGAGCCCCGGTCGACGCAGTCCCGACCCAGATCGTGCCCGGCGAGGCAGGGCTTTCGTGGATCGCCGAAACGTTGTCGCTATTGCCTACCCCTAGGTTTATTTTTTCCCAACCCTTGGTAATGTCGTATGTTCGGTATAAACCTCGATCAGTTCCGGCGAGCAGGCCATTGCGGCCGTCTTCCGAGAATGTCAATTCTTTCACCGTTCCCGTCAATGCGGGAATAAGTCCAGGTGTCGCAGATGCGGCCGTTACTACAGTGGTCGTCTTCTTGGCCGGAGCCTTCGCCTTTTTCGCCGGGGCACTCCTGACAATGGGAGGTTTCTTTGGCGCGGTCAATGCTGTCCATGAAATCCCGCGATCGAGCGAGCGATAAATCCCGTTGCTCGTGCCTAGGTACATCGTATTCGCGTTCACTCGATCCTGAAGAAGAGAAAACGGCTTGATGTGCATAATGTCGAGGTTGCGGGCGGGCGTCCAGGTCGCACCGCCATCGGCGCTCGTAAAAAAGAAGCCGCCGCCCGTGGTGACATTCTGCGTTGCCGCATACAGCCTGTTTGGCTGTTCGCGGTCCGGCACGACGGAATAGGTGAACCGACTCGAGAAGCGGGCGTTAGTCTGCGTGAAACTCTTGCCGCCATCGTTCGACACCATCACGCCATAATTATTCGTGCCGATAAAGACGCGGTTTGGTGCGTCCTGATGAACGGCGATCGAGTTGACCTCGAGATTTCGCATTGTCGTCATTGCCCACGACTTTCCGCCATTCGAGCTCATCCAGAAACCTTCCGTCGTGGCGGCATAGTAGACGTTCGGCATTGACGGGTGCTGCAAAATGTCCCGGGTGCGACGCGACTGAGATGGGATGCCCTGAATCTTAGACCACTTCTCTCCTGCGTTGAATGATTCATAGATGCCGCTGCAGGCGGACGAGATAAGGTGCTCGGGATTGCGCGGATCGACGGTGATCGCAAAGACGTCTGAATCGTCGATCATCCCATCCTTGATCAGGCGCCAGCTCTTACCGCTGTCCGTCGACTTGTATGCTCGCCACCATGTACCCGCGTAGATCGTGCTCGTCGTGCGCGGATCGACGGCCATCGAATCGATATTATTGGGCATTGTCGGCGACTGGATCTTTTCCCAATCCTCGCCCGAGTTTTTCGAAATCCAGATACCAGAAACGGTTCCAGCCATCAAAATCCCCGGGTCGGATGCCGCCTGAGTAAGGGCGTGAATAGACTCCTTTCTCAACTCTTTGGACTCTTTCCAGGTGACACCGCCGTCGCTTGAACGAAAGAATCCACCGGGCTCTTTGTGACGGTGGCCGGAGGCGTAGATTCGTTTGGAATCCCTCGAGTCAACGAGCAGGTTATCCAGAATGAGTTCAGGGGCATCGAGATTGACAAGCAACCGCCACGATTGCCCGGCGTCCTCGGAAATGTGAATTTGCCCGTCGAGCGTTGAATTAAAAATGCGGTCCTTGTTGCGCGGGTCGATCGCCACCGTTCGTACGTCGCCGCCATCTGGTCCGATGACGCCCCAGCTATCGAACTTCGGAATATCCGCGTGCGGATCGGTGATGTCTGAGGTGAACGCTAGAGTCAATGACTGAAGCAGAGCGATCTGAACAAGGAGAGCGAGCGTAAATGCAAAGATTCTCGATTTCGACATATTGATAATTCCGATGGCTATGAGTGGAATCGGGAGCAACGGCGAACCGTCGCCTGCGGTAACCGCACGAGTTACTAATCAACTCGTGCACTTCGTTAGATGCCTATTTGTGGCTTAAGAGTTTGCAGCCGTCGGCTGCCTGGTCGGGCTAAGTTTACAGGATCGGCCGCACTAAACCAATAAAAAAAGCGGCCGGGATCCTGTGATGAAAAATCCCGACCGCGTCAAGTTAATGTTTGCGTGAGTCGCCTCACGCAAAGCTAATGGTTATGGAGTCGGTTCAGACGCACCCGACGGCACCAGATAAAGCTTGGTGTTTATCGGTCCGCCCGTGATCTGATCGACATAGGAGATGCGGCTCGCATCGAGCTGACGCATGCGGATGTGTCCATTGATCACATTCTTGCGTTGTCGAATCTGAGCTGCCGTTCCGTAGTTGATGATAACGCCTCTAGCGCTCGGATCGTTTCCGAGTGCCAGGAAGAAGTTATCGATACGGGCCTTAACGTCGTCGTTAGCCAACCTACCGAACTCGTCTACGAGACTCGATTCACCTGGGCCAGCAACCTGGACCGTCTGGGACGCCGTCGCCGGACAGTTGCACTCTGGTCGCGGCAGGTTACCGAGGTCTACCGTTGCCGTGACGTTCGTGCTCGTAAGTCCCGTGGTGTCGACTGTAATAGACGAGGTTCCTTGTCCAGACGTGATCGTACCAGCAGAAACCGTCCAGTTGTACGTCGGATCACCGCCACCGGTATCTCTTACGGAGAAGGTGATAGGAGTTCCTGGTGCGACGGTATCGGTCGGGCCGTCAACAGTTGGGGTAACGCAGGCACACTCAACGACAGGAGTTCGGCAATCGCGGCACTCTTCAACAGTGATCGTGCGCGAGTCCGTTTTTCCACAGATACCGCAACCGTCATTGACCGCCGTCGTGATTGTGTAGGTTCCAGGCGCAACGCCTGTGAGATCCCAATCGACATTTGCACCCTGACCAACAATCCGTCCGCCCGTAACTGTGTAGTTATAGGTGAGAACGTCGTTTTCTTGGTCAACGGCTGTGGTCGATACCCGAACCGTGCGGTTGTCGTTACATGATCCTGAGGTCGAAACCTGTCCCGGAGGGCACGCTCCCGTCACGACCGTGTCGCTCAGGGTTACGTTGGTTACGTTCGCAGGAATGTTTGGGAAGTCACCCTGACGCTTATCGCGACGTCCCACGAAGAACTGTGCGATATAGCCATGCGGATCACTCGACGGTTGAAATCCGGGCGGACGGCCAGTGATGTTCGTCTGAATCGTCTGGCTCGTCGTCGGCCCTGTGCGAATTGTAGCGGTCGCCGTACGCGACGTATCATCGAAGCTGTCGTTATCCTGCTGATTCGTGTGATAGCGGTATGCGAAGCCAAAGCCTATCCAACGTCGAGCAAAGATCCTCGCGCCCGCAAGGAGATCGATAGGATCGTTCTCAAACGCATTGGGTGTGCGGCCGCCAACATATTGGACCGAACGAACCTCAGCAATTGGCTGGAAGTACTTGTTGACCGGGAAGTCAACTCCCAACGAGGAACGGACTTCGTCGCCGCGATCCAGAATCCTAAATGTACCGCCCGGGAAGTCACCTTTGACCTTCGTCGTATATACGTACTCTAAGTTCGCAGAAAGGTTGGCCCATTTTGCAAGCCGCGCACCGCCGAAAGCACCCACGCTTATATCGCCGCGATTGGATCCCTGACCCGATCCGCGCTGCATCATGTTGAAGCCGCCCGCGCTTGTCGCCCTGTCTGCGTACCAGCGATAAGCAACCGTGAAGCCGAAGCCGATAGGATCATCAATATCGGAGAGGCGAACCTTAGCACCGATATCGTAGTAGTTGAAGCTCGACTCGCCGTACGTTCGGTTGATAAACGGTACGTCGTTGTTGTAGCTAGGAGCAACGGTAAAGACCGTCGGCGCCGTTGCTGCCGGAACACAGGTCGTACCAGTCTGGCATACCGTCGCGAGGACTATGCCCGGCAGGATGCTGCCGAATACCGAACCGATACCCGGGAAAAGGTCTGCACCGCCACTCGTAGCTACCGCGCCGAGAGTAGCGTTAGTTCCAGCGGGGAAGCCAAAGGTCGGGCCTGACGGGAATGACAGACCAAAGGTGCCCGCGTTGCCGCCCACGAACGGGAAAGCCACGAATGGAGCACCCGGCGGGCGATAGATCGCCACGTTAGCAAACTGACTTGCGCCAGCGCCACGCGGTGCGAGCACGATCGCGCCCCCCGACTGAAACCCGGTGGGCGTCCTAAATTGCGAATTCGGCAAGTAGAACGATGAGAGGTTTCTCGGAGAGTTAACCTTCACGCCGCGATACAGCTCCGTTCCAAAAAACAGCTCGATATTATCGGTCAGACCGATCTGAAAGCTGAGTGGAACCGTCGTAAGGTCGATGTTACCAGGATCACGATCATAGTTGCTTATAGCAAAACTAAGCGTGTATTCACCCTTTCTAAGGGTTTCTCCGTCGTAAACCGTAAACAGGCCCGTCGGGCCGCCAGTTGCTCCGCCGCCACCTACGGTAGGCGCCGTATTTCTCGGGTCCCTAGCAGACCTGAGATTCTGTGCCGTTGCCGTAAAGACTAGCGTGAGCAGTAAAAGCGTAATTACATACGCCCTAGTTGCGAGTTTCATCACATTCCTCCGCCGAAAAAATAAATTCAATTCAGTTTCATTACAGCGAAAAATCTAGAGACCATTTCGCTGAGCTAAAAGATTATCGCACACGTTTTATCGGTTGCCAACTAGCAATGTACGACAAAACGCAACGCGACTCCGCCAAAATAACTAATCAAAAACTGCTGTTTTACCGCAATCTCTTCCGCTTTAGCTCTAGGGCCTCAAATCAAGCTGGAGATTCCTTCACAAGACTCTAATGCACGCAAACACTAAATGCAAGTGTTTTTAACATTTATAAGTTCTACCAAACACTACGCATAGATGCCGCGCATGCGTGTATCGTACGCCACCCGATCGATCGCCATCATATAGGCCGCGGTCCGAGTATCGACATCGTGCTTCTCGGCATAATGGCACAACTCATTGAAGCTAGCCACCATTTTTAGCTCCAGCCTTTCATTAACTTCGGCCTCTGACCAGAAATACCCCATACGGTCTTGCACCCATTCGAAGTATGAGACGGTAACGCCACCTGCGTTCGCAAGTATGTCGGGAATAACGAAAACACCGCTCTCATGCAGTATCTTATCTGCTTTTGGCGTCGTCGGACCGTTGGCACCCTCGGCGAGGATCTTGCATTGGATACGGCCGGCATTCTCAGAGGTGATCTGATTCTCGGTTGCACACGGGGCGAGCACATCGCACGGGATCTCGAGCAACGCCTTATTATCCACGAGTTCGACGTCCGGATATCCCTCGAGCGACTTGTATTGATTAAGGTATTCCAGAACATGTGGGATGTTTAGGCCATTCGGGTTGTAGATCCCGCCCGCGATATCTGATATCGCAACTACCTTGTATCCCTTTTCCCACATCAACTGAGCCCCGATTCCCCCGACGTTTCCCGATCCTTGGACAACGACGGTCGTTTGCTCGGGTGTGAGATTAAAGCGTTTGATAGCCTCATTAACACAAATCAATACGCCCCGGCCCGTCGCCTCCCGGCGTCCGAGTGAGCCTCCTAAAGCTACGGGCTTTCCCGTTACTATCGCGTTTACGGTGTGGCGCGCATGCATAGAATAGGTGTCCATGATCCACGCCATAGTCTGCTCGCCCGTGTTCATGTCCGGTGCGGGCACGTCCTTGTCCGGCCCGATGAAATCCATCAGCTCCGCCGTGTAGCGCCGGGTCATGCGCTCAAGTTCGCCGAGCGACATCTGATGGGGATCGCAAATGATGCCGCCCTTAGCACCCCCAAACGGGACATTGACTACAGCACACTTCCAGGTCATCCATGCCGAGAGGGCTTTCACCTCGTCGAGGTTTACGTCCGGTGCATACCTGATGCCGCCCTTCGCCGGGCCGCGAGCGAAGTTGTGCTGCACCCGGAAGCCTTCGAAGACTTGAATGTGCCCCGTATCCATACGTACAGGGATATACACCTTCAGCTCGCGGCTCGGAACACGCAGGACCGCGTAGAGGTCGTCCTCGAGTCCAAGCAACTGGGCAGCCCGATCGAATCGTTCACTCATGGCCTCGAACGGATTTTTCTCGTCACTTCCCTTAAAGCGCCGCATTTCATCGGCCATAGGATTTGCCATTATTTACATTCTCCCAACAGATGATTCATTAGACTGTAGGCAAGATTACCTCGTTCAGCGAGCCGGACCGATAGCCTCGCTCGTCGAGCGTCACGTCGGTAAAGCCGACCTTCTCGAGACCTTGCTTGATACTTCTCCACTTAGCGGCGGCGAGGGGCAACTCGGCTGGCGCCACCTCGACACTTACATCCGAACGGCGGACACGTACGCGAAACTCTCTACACCCCAATCCCCGAAGCAGGTCCTCGGCACGCTCTACTCTCGAGAGCCGTTCGATCGTGACTGGAACGCCATACGCGATGCGAGAGGAGAGGCACGGACTCGCCGGCTTGTCCCAATCGACGATGCCCAGACGGCGGCTCAACTCGCGTACCTCAAGCTTCGTAAATCCTAATTCGGCGAGCGGACTGCGCACGCCCATATCGATCGCCGCCTGCCGCCCAGGCCTATGCCCGCCGAGGTCGTCAAGATTAGTGCCGTCGAGTACAAACGCAAACCGCTCCGCCTTGGCGATTTCCCCCAGCCGCTCGTAAAGCTCAGACTTACAAAAGAAGCAGCGATTCGTGGGATTCGCGGCATATCGATCGTCGTCGAGCTCCCGCGTTTCTATCGCCCGGAAGTTTAGACTCAACTGCGCGGCCGCTCTCTCTGCCTGGTTGCGTTGGTATTCCGAGACGCTCGGCGACAAACCGAGCACGCACACAGCTCGATCTCCGAGCTCTGCGTTAGCGATCGCGGCGAGAAGTGTACTGTCGACTCCACCAGAATAGGCTACCAACACGCTCTTCATCTCGCGCATCAAAGCCCGCAGACGGGACTCTTTTTCCGGCGCTGAGTCAGTCATGTCGGGCTTGCTTAATGCGCTCATTCTCGGCAGGATTTCGCGTGCGAAACAAAGTGAAGATGTTATATCACGGGAATATCGAACGCAAATCTTTGGCGTTTGGATTGAGAAGGGATGAGCGCGTGATAATTCGTAGAGAAAATTTCCTCGAGGTGCTAGCATTTCTTCAAACGTCATGACCTTTCATCGAACCCTGATTCCGTCTCTTGCACTCGCGCTTCTTGTGCATTTGTCGGGAGCCTCGCATGTCCCTGGACAGGAAGATGTTGACGGCGCGCCATCGAACGCCGTAGCGTTTTTTGATCAGGCGCAGGACCGGCATGAGAAGGGTAAGTTTGAAGAGGCGATCAAGCTATACAACCAAGCGATAGAGGCCGTCGCGGAATTTCCGGAGGCGGAATATCAACGCGGCGACGCTTATCTTTCGCTCGGCAACCTCGAGGAATCAGAGAAGTCCATTCGTCTCGCGGTGGCACATCGTTCTGACTGGTCCCTTGCTCTTGCCAAGCTCGGTGAGATTCTTGTGCGGCGGCATTCGCTGGCCTCGCCGACGGATGCCGTTGCGATCCGAACCGAGGCCTCGGACGTTCTCAATCGGGCGATCCGATCCGATGCGCGCAGCTTTCCTGCGTACGCCGCACTTGTCGACCTACAACTTGGCTCGAATGAAACGGATTCAGTTCTCCGGACTACGCTTGCGTCTGTGAAACGGTTGACTGATGGCAAGAGCAAAGTTCCGGCCTCAATTTGGACTGCTCGCGCGGCGCTTGAGGACCGGCTCAAAATTCGCGCCGCCTCGCGACTTAGTGTTGCCGCCGCGCTCACGACCGACCCAAAAAGTCTATCCGCCCTGTTGCTCGCCGCTCAGTTTGCTCTAAATGACGGTGATGTCGAACTCGCCTCGTCTCGCTACTCAGCCTTGAGAAACGTCGACGCACTTTCGCCCGCGTCGAAGCTCCTCGGAGTGCGAGTGCTTGCGGCCGAGGGTAAGGTGCTCGAAGCACGAAAAGCGCTCGACGCTCTGGGAACCAAATCCGCAGGGGCGGAAACGCTCCGCTCCGAGCTTACACTTCGCTCCACCGCGACGTCCGCAGAGTTGGAAGCTCTTCTCGAGAAGGATCCAACTAACGCGACTTATTTGTCGCGACTTTGCGAGATCAATCGCGTCGCGGCTCCCGCAAAGGCTCTCGACTTTTGCCGTCGGGCGGCGGAGGCACAGCCGGATAATATCGCCCACGCTGTCGGGTTTGCAGCGGCCCTCGTCCAGGTGCGGCGTTTCGACCAAGCCATCGTGCTGCTATCAAAGTTGATCGCCATCGCCCCGGACAATGTCACGGCACGAGCAAATATCGCAATGGCGTATTTTCAGTTGAAAAGATTCCGCGAGGCGAAGGCCGAATATGCCTGGATTGCCACCCGGCACCCGGAACGTGCGGTCGTACACTTTTTATTAGGAGTTACTCACGATAACCTTGGTGAATACTTGGACGCGATGGCAAACTATCAGCAGTTCCTCAGGGTTGCGGATCTGAAGGCGAATCAATTGGAGATCGAGAAAGTGAATCTTCGACTGCCCACGCTTCAAAAATTGATAAGATCAGAGAAAGGCAAGAAGTGATCTCAGTACATCCAAAATCCAGTCGGGGCGGTGAAGTACTTAGCGGGCTCATATGCGCAGGGCTTGTCCTTGTTTTTTCCATCGCAGCATACGCCCAGGGATCGGACTCTGAAATCGACGATGCCCCGCCGCCGATGAGGATCGCCTCTAAAGAGGAACGCGATCGACTCGCGACCGCCGCGGATGCGAAAGCTCGGACGAAGGTCGTCATCGAGCTGATGGATGCACGTATCAAACTCGCTGAGGATGCTGTGACCAGACCTGATCCAAATGCTGTGCATCGAGAGCTCGGCGGATTTCATTTTCTCATGGATGACGCCCTGCAGTATTTGATTCGTCGTGATGTGGGGAACAGTTCGAGCGGCAACAATTTTAAGCGATACGAGCTTGCCCTTCGTGCGTTCGCACCGAGGATCGAGCTAATCCGGCGCGAGATGCCTTTAGCCTACGAGCAATATGTTCTCTCCGTTCTAAAGAGGCTGCGCGAGGCCCGAACTCGAGCGGTCGAACCGCTATTCGCCAACTGACCATGAAGAAAACCGCGTTTGTTCTAATTCTATTCGCCGCATCTATGGCTTTTCCTCTCGCCGCAGCCGCACAGGTCCGTGACTACTTGACGATAGACGAGATCGAGTTGGTGCGCGACCGGCAGGAAATAGACGACCGACTCGAAGTGTTGATCGGAGCGGCGGACCGTCGGTTCGCGGCCTTGAAGATTGCCACCACTCCTGATCCGTTAAAGAAACGCGTCGCCACGGACGAGGAATGGGGCAAGGCTCCCGGCGGCACGCGAATCGAACTGCTAAATGACATCAGGCTCATTCTTCAGAAGGCCATCGACGATCTCGATAGCCTCGCGGCACGGCCCGAGTCCGCGATCCTGCCTCACCCCGATGACAAACGGAAGAAGCCAAAGACCACGGACGAGCTATTTCGCAATGCGGTGATGTCGCTCGCCTCCGCCTCCGAAAGGTTTAAGACCGTACTCGAGAAAGAGTACGAGAAATCCACCGAACGGCCTGAGAAAGCCGTCATCGCGACCTCAATCGACTCCTGCACGCAAATTATTGAGGCTTCGAAGCGAATGCCCGTTCTCCCCGCCAAGAAAACCAAGTAGGTCGCCCAATGGTGCGCCCGGCCTCGCCTTCATTCCACCGTTTTGCGGGCGGCAACTTGTCTGCCCGTCGCCTGCTCATTACACTTACGGTTTATGTCAGATGACAACTTAAAGCGCACTCCGCTGAACCAGGCCCATCGAACGCTGGGTGGAAAGATGGTCGATTTTGGCGGTTGGCATATGCCTGTGCAGTATTTAGCTGGCGTCATCGAAGAGCACATGGCCACCCGGACTCGCGCCGGGCTTTTCGACGTCTCGCACATGGGCGAAATCTGGGTCGAAGGGCGCGATGCGATCTCATTCGTTAACAGTCTTACAACCAACGACGTCACACAATTGGTCGACGGCCAGGCGCACTATTCCGCGTTAACCAACGATGAAGGCGGAGTCGTCGACGATCTCCTCGTTTACAGATTCGGGCCTGAGAAATTACTGCTAGTAGTCAATGCGGGAACGACCGAGAAGGATTGGGAATGGATCTCCTCGCATAAAAGCGGCGGCGACGAAGTATCGCTGAAGAACGCAAGCTCTAATTATTGTCAGATCGCTATTCAGGGACCTGACGCCATCGGTATCTTGCAGAAACTCACCGACACGGAATTGGCGCCGATTAAGTATTATCACTTCGTCGAGGGAAAGGTTGATGGACTAGAAGCCATAATCTCCCGAACCGGTTACACCGGCGAGGATGGCTTCGAGATTTATGCCCCCGCGGACAAGGCAGAACGGCTCTGGAATAAAATGCTTGAGACGGGTCGGTATGGCGAAGAAGGCGGTATCCTGCCGTGCGGACTGGCCGCCCGAAATACGCTTCGGCTCGAATCCGCAATGTCACTTTACGGGCATGAGCTCGGTGACGATATTTCTCCGCTCGAGGCAGGACTCGGATGGATAACTAAGCTCGGCAAAGGCGAATTCACCGGTTCCGCCGCGGTCGCGAAGCTCAAAGAAGCAGGAGTTAAGCGGAAGATCGCGGGCTTTGAGATGACGGAGCCTGGAATCGCTCGCGACGGATTCGACGTGTACGTCGGTGACGAAAAGGTCGGCACGGTAACCTCGGGTTCGCCTGCACCATACCTAAAAAAGAATATAGGCCTCGCATTTCTGCCGCCTGATTTTGCAAAAGAAGGGCAAGAAATTAAAATCGATGTCAGAGGCAAACGCTTATCGGCCCGAGTTGTCCCGACGCCGTTCTATAAACGAGCGAAATAATTTTATGGCAAATATCCCTGAAGATCTCCGTTACAGCAAAGACCACGAATGGGTTCGGGTCGAGAGTGACGTCGCGACTATCGGCATCACCGACTATGCTCAGCACTCGCTGGGCGACGTCGTCTATGTGGACATGCCGCGCGTGGGCGATAAGTTTGGCGCTCACGAGGCATTCGGTTCAGTCGAGTCTGTGAAAGCGGTCTCAGAGATCTTCACGCCGCTCGCCGGCGAGGTGACCGAGGTTAACGACTCGATTAACGATACTCCCGAATCCGTCAACAACGACACATATGGAGAAGGGTGGATGGTCAAAATCAAAATGGACAATCCTCTGGAAGCCGATGCGATGCTTTCTGCCGCCGAGTACGAGGAATACCTTTCCGCAAACGCATAACTAAAAGTTAAAAACTAAAAGGGAAAACTACTTTTCACTATTCACTTTTCGCTCTTCACTGATGAGATACATTCCTAATTCACCTGGCGAACGCGACGAAATGCTCGCCGTCGTAGGCCTCACAGACGCGAGCGAGCTCTTCCGCTCAATCCCCGAAAACGTTCGGCTCAACCGTTCACTCGCCGTGACCGATCCGCTCGCCGAAAACGAAGTTATTGCGAGCTTCGAGCGTATGGCCGCGAAAAATTCGGCGGTAACCAAGCCTTCATTTCTCGGCGCAGGCGTCTACTCGCACTTTTCGCCCACGATCGTAGATCACCTGATCCAGCGCAGCGAGTTTTTTACCTCCTACACGCCATATCAGCCGGAGATTGCACAGGGCACTCTCCAATATATTTTTGAGTTCCAAACGCTGATCTGCCAGTTGACGGGAATGGAAGTCGCGAACGCGTCTATGTATGACGGTTCGACCGCAATGGCCGAAGGCTATTTGATGGCCCAGCGTGTTACGCGCCGGAACAAGATAGTAGTCACAAAATCGGTTCATCCCGAATATCGTGAGGTCGCGCAAACTTATACAAGGCACGGTGACACCGAAATTATAGAGGCGGAATTCGATAACGAATCGGGCCGCCTGGCCGACACGTCCCTTCTCGATGACAAGACTGCCGCACTTGTCGTACAGTCGCCAAATTTCTTTGGCTGTGTTGAGGATCTTCAGGCTCTCGCCGATGCGGCTCACGCTGTAGGTGCGCTGTTGATAGTCGTAGTTACCGAGGCGATCTCCCTTGGTCTCCTAAAGCCGCCGGGCTCGTGCGGTGCCGACATCGTCGTTGGCGAAGGACAGTCGTTTGGAATTCCGATGGGCTTTGGCGGACCACACGTGGGCCTATTCGCGACCCGGGAAAAGTTTGTCCGAAATATGCCCGGGCGCCTTTGCGGAATCGCATACGACAAGGCCGGCAACCGCGGGTTCGTATTAACGCTCTCTACGCGTGAGCAACACATTCGGCGTGAGAAAGCGACGTCGAATATCTGTACGAATCAGGGCCTTATCGCTCTGGCCGCAACCATTTATATGGAAACCATGGGCAAGCAAGGCCTGCAGGAAGTCGCGATCCAGAACGCTCAGAAAGCCGCATACGCGAAAAGGAAGATCGCGGAACTCCCAGGATTCGAGATTGCGTTCTCATCGCCCACGTTTAATGAGTTTGTAGTTCGTGGTCCGCGATCGGCCGCGGCGATATTAGAGGGCGTGCGCACGGAAAATAACATCATCGGCGGGCTCGCCCTTTCGAAATATTATCAGGGTCGCGAAAACGAATTCCTTGTCTGCGCGACTGAGACAAATTCACGCGAGCAGATCGATGCTCTCGTCGACGCACTTATGCGTGATAAATGATATTCGGCGCGACGGAGATCGTAATTTGTCTTGCGCCCACGCTTTTGGTAATTGCTGTTATTGGTGTCTGGCTCGTAAAGCGAAATAACGGGCCGGAAGATTAGCTTCGTACTATGAGCATTAAGAAGGTCACTCAACATCCAAGTCAGAACGAAGCGTTAATTTTTGAGCGTTCGCAGACTGGGCGCGTCGGCTATCGGCTGCCGAAGCTCGATGTCGATGACTCGAACATAGACGAGATCATTCCGGCTGAGCTGCGTCGTGACGATAACCTCGACGGCGTGCCGGAGGTTTCTGAGGTGGATGTTATTCGCCATTTTACGCGGATCTCGACGTGGAATTATTCAATCGATCTCGGAATGTACCCGCTTGGTTCGTGCACGATGAAATACAACTCGCGGTTGAATGAAAAAGTTGCGAGAATTCCGGGCTTTGCCAACCTGCACCCGCTCGCTCCCGAAGAGGAGACCCAAGGGGCATTTGAACTGATCTACAACCTTCAGCGAGACCTCTGCGAAATCACAGGTCTTGCAGGAATCTCGCTACAGCCTGCTGCGGGCGCGCAGGGCGAGATGACAGGCGTGATGCTGATACGTGCCTTTCTCGACGAGAGGGACGGCGAGGCATCGAAAGACCGCCGAGTGATGCTCATCCCCGATTCCGCTCACGGCACAAACCCTGCGTCGGCTGCCATGTCAGGTTTTACGGTAAAGACGATTCGCTCGACCGCGGAAGGCCTGACCGACATGGATCACCTTCGCGAGCTATGTGATGCGGGCGGTGTCGCGGGCGTGATGTTCACCAATCCAAACACGGTCGGAATCTTCGAGAAGAACATCAAGGAAATCTGCGAAACGATTCACACCGCGGGAGGCCTCGTCTACATGGACGGCGCCAATATGAATGCACTCGTCGGTGTCGCACGGCCGGGCGATATGGGCGTGGATGTCATCCACCTTAATCTGCACAAGACTTTCTCGACGCCGCACGGCGGAGGCGGCCCGGGCTGCGGCCCGTGTTTGTGCTCGGCCGATCTCGCACCATATTTGCCCACGCCGCGAATCGAGAAAGACGGGGAGCGGTATCGATTGAATTACGATGTGCCGACGTCGATAGGTCGAGTAAAGGCCTTCTACGGGAACTTTGGAATGATGGTGCGAGCGCTCTCCTATATATATACGCACGGTAACGAGGGGCTAAAGGAAGCGACGGAGGCGGCCGTTCTTAATGCCCGCTACGTCTCTAAGAAACTCGAGGGCGTATACGATAAGCCCTTTGAATCGGACTGCATGCATGAGGCGATCTTCTCGCACAAGAATCAATCAAAGAAGGGCGTCGTCACGCTTGATATCGCAAAGCGACTGATCGATTACGGTTTCCACCCGATGACCGTTTACTTCCCTCTTGTCGTCGAAGGTGCGATGCTCATCGAGCCTACGGAATCGGTTGGCCGGGCGGATCTCGATGCTTTTATCGAAGCAATGATCGACATCGATCAGGAAGCGACAGATAATCCCGAGCTCGTGATCGGTGCTCCGCATTCGACTCGCATCGGAAGACTCGACGAAGCTTCGGCGGCCCGGAAACCTGTACTCCGATGGAAGCGGGATATGGAAACGCTGTCCGCGACGATGAATAGCGCGTAAATGGTTTCGCCGATTTCCGGCGATGTCGACAAAACACGTTACGCGGTTACAATGTTTCGCAACCTCGTATGGCAATAATCGGAATTCCCAAAGAGATACATCCGGGCGAGAAACGCGTTGCCGCGACACCGCAAACTGTCCTCAAACTAAAAAAGCTTGGTTTTGACGTCAACGTCGAATCGGGTGCTGGTGACGGAATTTCATGCGTCGATGCTGAATATATCGAAGCCGGGGCGACGATCGCGAGTGGTGCGGCGGAGCTATGGGCAGCGTCAGACGTCGTAATAAAGGTTCGTCCTCCCGAAGCGGAGGAAACTGAGCGGATTTGCGTGGGCGGCACCTTGATCGGATTCATCTGGCCTGGGCAGAATCGCGATATCGTTGACCGTCTCGCAAAGCGAAACGCGACGGTCTTCGCGATGGACAGCGTCCCCCGCATCACGCGTGCGCAGAAAATGGACACGCTCTCGGCGATGGCGAATATCGCGGGCTACCGCGCCGTCATCGAGGCGGCGAATCATTTTCCGCGGTTCTTTACGGGACAAGTTACAGCGGCCGGCAAGATCGATCCCGCAAAGGTGTTGGTGATTGGTGCGGGCGTCGCAGGACTTTCCGCGATTGGTGCAGCGAAAGGCCTGGGTGCGATTGTTCGCGCATTCGATCCGCGTTCGGCAACAAGAGATCAGGTTGCATCGGTGGGGGCGGAGTTCCTCGAACTCAACGTCCAGGAAGAAGGTGAGGGCAAGGGCGGCTATGCCAAGCAGATGTCAGATGACTTCCTGAAGGCCGAGATGGCTCTCTTTGCGCAGCAGGCGATGCAGGTCGATATCATCGTCACCACCGCGCTGATTCCCGGGAAGCCGGCTCCGAAATTGCTAACGCAGGGAATGGTCGAGTCGATGAAACCGGGCAGCGTCATCGTCGATCTCGCCGCTGAGCAAGGCGGCAACTGCGTACTCACCGAGCCCGGCAAGGTCGTTGTCCACAAGGGCGTCACCATAATCGGCTACACCGATCTCCCGTCGAGAATGGCCTCGATGTCCTCTCAGCTCTATGGTGCGACTGTCGCGGCCTTACTTGAGGAATTGCAGGACGACGCCGGCGGCATAAACGTCAATCTCGACGACGAAGTCATCCGCGGTGCGATCGTTCTGCATGAAGGCAAGATGCTTTGGCCTGCTCCGGTTAAGGAACAGCCGCCGCCGCCCGAGCCTGGCGGGACGTCCGGAGCAAAACCCATACCGGCGAGTCCAAAGCCACCTCACGGCCACGACGAAGGCGCCGGCGTGAGCCCGTGGCTCCTCGGCGCGGTTGGCGTCATCATGCTGGGGCTTGCGTTCATCATTCCTCCGAAACCGGCGAACGCGGGCAGCGATTTCCTCGGCCATCTAACCGTCTTTGTACTCGCGATCTTTATTGGATTTCAAGTCGTGTGGAATGTAAAACCTGCGCTTCACACGCCGCTAATGAGTGTTACAAACGCCATCAGCGGCATCATCCTCGTCGGCGGAATGCTGCAGCTAAATTCATCCTCTCTAAACCTAACCGTCATCCTCGGGGCCATCGCCGTCCTAATCGCCGCGATTAATATTGCGGGTGGATTTTTGGTGACGAATCGCATGTTGGCGATGTTTAGGAAGTAAGTTGGAATTATGTACGACGCTCTCAAAGACAAATTTCCCGACATGTTTGATGGCTCGGTTGCTGGTATTTTTGTGGATGATACTGGGTCCCCGGGTTTGAACAATACCCCTTCGCATCTGAAGAAGGATCGTAAGACATGGGTAAGTGTTCTCGTACTGGCAAATCAGATGCCTGAGATCATGGAACAGATCCCGAACGCGATTGTCGGCTTAACAGAGATTACCGGTGCGTCGGAATTCCATTTTGCCGACATTTTTGGCGGACGAAGAGAGTTCAAGTCGGTTGCCCCAGCAAAACGAATTGGAGTATTTAAGTTCATGGCCTGGGTATTTAATCGCCATCGGTTTCCGATTCATGTACAGACTTTCGATCCCGAATCAGAAGCCTTCATCGAAGCAAAACGAACCTTAGGAAATCATAGAGTTGGAAGGCTTGATCTCTCAAACCACGAACATTTCGCTCTTTATTTCCTATTGTATTTGACCCACGGATATTTTCGTAAAAACCATCCCAGAATGTTAGCCCGAGTCTTCGTTGATGAAGGTATTTATTCTCACGGTCAAGGCTTCAAGGTGCCGGGCTTCAACCCAGAATTTAAGGACGATTTGTTGTGCTTTTCCAATTCGAAATTTGTTATGCCGATTCAGCTTGCGGATTTCGCGGCTTTTTGTCTCAATCGGCAGCAGCTGTTGCTAGGTAAATCAGAGCTAAGTGACGCTGACTGGCAATTTTTAGAGGTTTGCACAGAGGCTAATTTTAACCTCATTAATATCCCAAAAGTTGCCACCAGCAAGAAGCTTTGGAGCATTGGACACTGACTCTAAGGCTTTTGAGACTTTTTTTAAGATGAAAGACAGCTTGATCACAATCGCCTACATTGCCGCGAGTGCGTTGTTTATTTTGAGTCTCAGCGGATTGAGTCGGCAGGAAACGGCGCGGCGTGGAAATCTTTACGGCATTTTGGGGATGCTGATTGCGCTGGTGGCGACGGCGGCGGCGATGAATGTCGGCGGCCTGCCGATACTTGCGGCGGCGCTCATTCCCGGACTGCTTATCGGAGCGATTCTCGCGAGCCGCGTGCAGATGACTGCGATGCCGGAGCTAGTGGCGATACTGCACAGCTTTGTCGGGCTCGCGGCGGTCCTGGTTGGGTTCGCAACTTATCTGGGCCCCGAGAATACGATGACTGCGGCCGAGCATACGATTCACAACGCCGAGGTCTTTATAGGTGTCTGCATCGGTTCGGTAACTTTCACAGGATCGGTGATCGCGTTTTTGAAACTTCGCGGCACCATCGGCGGAAAGCCGCTAATGCTTCCGGGTCGGCACATGATCAACATAATTATGCTGCTGATAACGGTCGGGCTCGCGGCGGCGTTTTTTATATCGCCCGACACGCAAACTGGGCAGTGGCCGCTGCTTGCGGCGACGATCGTGACCGGTATTCTCGGCGTTCATTTCATTATGGCAATCGGCGGCGCGGATATGCCCGTCGTGGTCTCGATGCTCAATAGCTACTCGGGCTGGGCTGCATCGGCGGCGGGCTTTATGCTCTCGAACGACCTGCTCATAATCACTGGTGCTCTCGTCGGCTCAAGCGGCGCGATCCTCAGCTACATCATGTGCCAGGGCATGAACCGCTCCTTCGTCAGCGTCATGCTCGGCGGATTTGGAACAGATAGCAGCACGTCATCAAGCAGCACCGCAGCGCCAGCCGGCGAGGTTCATTCGATCGAATCACCCGCGGCAGCCGATCTGCTCTCAAACGCACGAAAGATCATCATCATTCCCGGTTATGGCCTCGCCGTCGCACAGGCTCAGCACTCGCTCGCCGAAGTAGTTAAGATCTTAAAATCGAATGACGTCGAGATAAAGTTTGCGATCCATCCGGTCGCGGGCCGTCTGCCGGGCCACATGAACGTCCTGCTCGCCGAGGCGAATATCCCGTACGACATAGTCTTCGAGATGGACGAGGTGAACCACGAGTTCCCTTCCACCGACGTCGCGTGGGTAATCGGTGCAAACGACATCGTCAATCCATCCGCAATGGACGACCCCAACTCGCCCATTGCCGGCATGCCCGTCCTCCACGTCTGGGAAGCCCGCAACACAATCGTGATGAAACGCGGCATGGCCAGCGGCTACGCCGGCGTCGATAACCCTCTGTTTTACAAAGACAACACGCTAATGCTTTTCGGCGACGCTAAGAAGGTCGTTGACGAGATATTGACGGCGATGCGGACATAACGTCTGGCTCCGCCGAGCGGTCAGCGGACTTCGTGGAGTTTGCTCAGGGGACTTCGTGGAGTGCTCAGCGGACGTCGTGGAATGGCTCGACAACGCCGGCCGCGGTTCGCGACGGCCTCAAACGTCTCCGAAACGCTGGAAGTTCTGGTTCATTTATGTTCCTGGCGGCCTTCTAGTCGCGTTTGGCGGCCTAATGGTCACGCTAGGATTTTCTTTCTGGATCATGGGCGTCAAGAACAGTGGCGTCGTTATGATCAGCCAATCGTTTTGGCTCGTCCTCGGTCTCGCGCTGCTACTGAGGGCATGGATACAGCAGGTCACAACCGAGCTTGCCGTGACATCGAAGCGCGTGGTTGCGAAGTTTGGCCTCATTCAACGCAATACGATTGAACTAAATCACAGCAAGGTTGAAAGCTTCAACGTCCACCAAGGCATTGCGGGAAGAATCTTCGGTTTTGGCACGATTGTCGTTCACGGGACCGGTGGCGGAAAGACACCGATTCCAAACATTGATTCCCCGCTTCAATTCCGCAGCGAAGCAATGCAGGCCATAGATACCTCGCAGGACTCTGCGCCGTAACAATGCGTTTCAGCCGACGGTCCTCGCTCGACCGGCGGGTAACGATACGCAGCGGACGGAAAACTCAAAAAATGAGGAGATAGAAAATGAAATCTTACGAAAGCAAAACCTACGAATGTCGGGGAAATCTGAAATGTGGCTCTGTAACGATGGACCTAGTGTACCTGGAGGCCAAAAATAGCAGGTCCGGTGTGAGAGAGCTAGTCCATCGGTCTTTTCATTCAATCAAAAGTTATGGAAACTGCGTACTATCGAAAGAGTTTGACGGTGTTATTCCGGAAGACCGGATCAAGGATTGTCCTTTTATCTCCCTGATCCATGGGAACAAAAACCCCATATAGTCATTTAACTTCCATCAACACCAATCTTTCAACGACATTTCCCTTTTCGATGTGTTCCTCAACTATCTCAGGAACGTCTTTGGGTTGGACTTGGCCGTACATTGTGCCGTCGGGATAGACCATAACGGCGACGCCGATGGAGCAGAAGCCGATGGAGCCGCATTCGGTGAGGACGATCTCGCCCATTGGATTGCGGCCTTTTGACTGTTTGCCCTGACGGAGGCCTTTTTCGGTGAGAATGCGAGAGAACTCGGCCATGACTTCCTGAGCGCCGACGGCCGAGCACGACTTGCCGGTGCAGACGAAAACCTGGCGGTTTATCGGCGCTTTGAGCATCGGTGCGAGCTTCTCGAGCTGCTGGCGGTCGGTGATGAACTTCGGCATAGCTCAATGGTAAACGGTAAACGGTGAACCGTAAACGCCGGAGCTAGAGCGATTTCCATTTACTGTTTACGGTTTTACAACTAACATCTAACTGAGAATGGCTAACGGCATTATCATTCACGTCGCGGTTGGGATCGAGAAGCGAACGGAGTTCTTTTCAATTGAGAAGATTCGTGTCGGCTCCGACGAGCTGTGCGACATTCAGATACAGCCCGCGAGTGACGCAGCGGTCGGCGTGTGGTTCGTCCTCGAGAATACCGAGGGCGTCTATCGGGTAATCGACTTCGAGCCGTCGCTCAGGCTGACGATCAATGACAAGCCGATGCGTAGGTACATCGCGATACAGGACGGCGACTCGATCGCACTCAGCGATACCGATGTTTCGTTCGCGTTTTTCTCTCTCGAGCAAAAATCGTCGCTCATCAAGACGAGCCAGGACCTGCCGCACATCGCTCATTTTATAGAAGCGGCGGCGCTCGAATCCGCGACCTCGGCGAAGCGCGACGATGCAAAGGCTTTTTTACGCGAATTCACGCGCGAACTCGCACGAGAGATCTCGCCGGCGACGAAGGCGATCGTACTTGTGCTTGCTCTCGGGCTGATTTCGGCTATCGTCTATGTCGGCTATGCAGTCAACGAAGAGCTCCGCCAGAGCCGCGAGCAGTCTGTGCAGCAGAGCGGGATCATCGCCAAACTCGAGGAGCGCCTCGGTCAGACGAGCGATCAGATCGGCCAGCTCGACAAGACGAACAAAGATATGATCAGGGCCGTGTCGCTCGCGCCAAATCTGCGCGTCGAATACGGCAATGCCGTGTGCCTGATCGTCGGCGTTTACGATCTGGTCGAGAAAAAGAGCGGCAAGGCTTTGCGTTACGCCGATCCGCAGGCGCTTCGCCCGAATCCCTACGAGCCAACCGCAAGCGAGGATCCGGCGCGCGGCACTCCGCAGACGCAGATCGGATTGACGACCGAGGGCAGCGGGTCGACCGTCGAATACGATTTCATCGGAACAGGATTCTATGTGGGCGGCGGGTTCATCGTCACCAACCGGCACGTGCTTCAGCCGTGGGAAGACGACGACCAGGTAAGGCAGATGATGAAGGCGGCAAACGGGCGTGCACGCCTGCGACGTTTAGTCATTTATTTTCCAAACGTCCCGACGCCATTCACCCTCAAAATTCGTCAGCTCGGCGGCCGCGACGATGTCGGCATCGCCGCGATCGATCCCGCGCTCGTGCCTGCCGATATGAAGGTAATTCCGCTGGATGTCGACGGCGAGTCTGCGGCGATCGGCAAGACAGTTGTAACGATGGGATATCCGAGCGGCTCCGACCGGCTGCTCGCTATGGTGGACGACGACGAAGCCAAGTCAATCAATCAGCGGTTTGGGGGCTCTAGGCAGAATCTTATCCACTTCCTCGCGCAGTCCCAGAAGATAGTGCCGCTCACGACAACGGGCGCTATCACCGATCTCGACGGTCGGCGCATCGTTCATGATGCCAAGACGGGCGAGGGCGGCTCTGGCGCGCCATTATTCGGTCAGTCTGGAAAAGTGATCGGCGTTAACTTCGGCGTGTTCACGGAAAATACCGCCGCAAATATGGCCGTCCCCGTAAAGTTTGTAATCGATCTATTGCGAAAAGCTGGCTGGAAGTCGCCCGATGAACTCCAAAAAGAAGCCAGTAATCCATCACAGATGGCCGCAGGAAACTCTAACGCGAACAGCACCGCACAGGCCCGACAATAGTCATCGGCGCATCCATTCCCGATCACATTCTCCGAGTTCACCGATCTTTTTCATCAACGTATCGGCGATCTCCTTGTGCGTGCGCAGACGGTCGCCTCGTTCGTAAAACTCGGCAAGGTCGGTCGGTTCGCCAAACCAGATCCTCACCTTCGGCCCGCCGCGCCAGTTGCCCATGACCTGCTTCGGAAGATCGTTCCCCAGGCCCGCGATAAACACAGGAATGACCTGCGGACGCGACGCGTAAATCACCTTGCCAACACCCGGCTGGGCGGGGAGCAGATCGTAATCGCCGCCCTCGCGATTCCGCTTCCCCTCGGGGTGAAAGCCGATGGTGTTTCCCGGGCCCTCGCTGCACAGCTGCGTAAGACGACGCATCGAATACTTATCAAATTCGCGTTTCGTGGCATCCCGGCCTTCCCGAAAGAACGGCGGGTACATCGAGAACCACCCCATGACGAGGTTTACCAGCCAGCCGATAGGCGAGTCATAGAAGAATTTTGCACGAACGGGAAAATACAGCCGCACGGGTCGCGTTGTTCGACGAAAAATTACGCTTGAGACGGTATAAAGATCAAAAAATGATCGGTGATTTGCGACCAGTAATAATGGTCGATCGTGATCGGCATGCTCGACATTCTCGATGCCGAAAACGTTCATCAAATTGTAGGTGGCCAGGTGGATCCACAACGAACCAATATGGCGCTGGAAAAATGTCATTACATCCTTCCAGGCACCTTTATTCATCCGATGCGCTAGTGCAAAGCCTACGCGATCCATCACGCCGAGCAGTTCAAGCTCCTCGCGATGCGGGGCGAGAGCTGTTGAAGCATGCAAAATTGCCGAAACGCTGCGTTTTTTTACTATTTTCGTGTCCATGCCGAAAGCTAATGATAGCATCCGAGGCATCTGCGAAAGATCGGGAGGCATTAGTTTGAGTGGACAATAAAGTAGCCAAAATAATACATTGTTTTTTCCGACGCAATTTAGCTTCGCCCGCCTTAGTTAGGCATTAACTTTAACCGAACGAGATCATCGCGCGACCCCTCCGGTCAGCCTCCGTATTTTGTCTTTTTTTAGGAGATTTCTATGCTTTTGAACCGCCGCCCGGCATTGCTCTTCACCCTGGGCCTCCTATTCCTCCTGGCTCCGAGCGCGTTTGCCTCGTCATCGCAACTCTGGCGCGAGGTCGCCGACACACAGCTTAGCCGGCGACCGATGAATCGGACCCGCGTGCCCGACTCCTATAAGACGTTCGAAATAAACAAAGCCGGCGTAGATATTGTTCTCGGTGCAGCCCCTGAGGAATTCACGGAGGCCGTGAGCGATACAATTATCGAACTGCCCATGCCGGACGGATCGTTTCAGAGGTTTCGCTTGGTGCACTCACCTATCGTCGAGCCCGGGCTCGCGGCGAAGTTCCCAGTCCTAAATCGCACCTTCAGTGCTCAGGGGATCGATGATCCGACCGCGACTGCACGGATCGATCTTATGCCGAGCGGTTTTCACGCAATGATCCTTTCGCCAAAAGGGACGGTCATGGTCGACCCCTACGCAACCGGCGATACGGAAAATTACGTAAGCTTTTACAAGCGTGAGCTTCCCAAGCTCGATTCATTTGAGTGCGAGGTTGGCAGCGGCTTCGACTCGCTCTTTACTGTCGACGCGGCAGGCGCGGGCGTCATTCCCGACTCTTCGCCCGACGTTGAATCTGGGGGAACACTTCGCACCTACCGATTAGCGCTCGCGGCGACGGGCGAATACACCGGAGCGGTTGGAGGCGGAACTGTGGTAGGAGCGCTGGCCGCTCAGGTTGTCGTGATGAATCGCGTCAATGGAGTCTATGAGCGGGACCTCGCGATCAGAATGACAATAATTGCGAATAACGATCTCATCGTTTATACCAACGGTGGGACCGACCCGTATACGAATAACAACGGCTCGACGATGCTCGGTCAGAATCAGACGAATCTTGACAATGTGATTGGCTCGGCCAACTACGATATTGGACACGTTTTCTCGACGGGCGGCGGCGGCATCGCCAACCTCAACTCGCCCTGCGGATCGAATAAGGCCCGCGGCGTCACCGGACTGCCGAGTCCGCTTGGCGACCCATTTGCTATCGACTACGTAGCTCACGAGATGGGACATCAATGGGGATCTAACCACACTTTCAACAGCACGGTTGGAGGCTGCAACGGTAACCGTTCGAGTGCAAACTCGTTTGAGCCCGGGAGCGGTATTACGCTCATGGGCTACGCCGGCTTGTGCGGTTCGAATAACCTTGCCGGGAACAGCATCGACACAATGCATGTGCGAAGCCTCGAGGTGATCATTAACTTCTCTCGGGCGGGTAACGGCAATACCTGTGGCGTAGAAACCGCCACGGGCAATACTCCGCCGGTCGTGACGCTCACGGGCGGTTCCACATGGAACATCCCGAAGCAAACGCCCTTTTCGCTGTCGGCGACTGCGACCGATGCCAACGACGATTCGCTTACCTACGACTGGCAGCAGTACAATGCCGGCGGTTCTGCAGGTGCGGCAACGACAGTTCCTAATTCGGATGCAGACGGCATTCCCCGTCCTCTGTTCCGCAACTACAACCCGACAGTGAGCGGAACGCGATTCTTCCCGTCGCTGCAGTACATTCGAGCAAACGCAAACGTCCCGCCTAGCACGACCGGCGGTTATATGACCGGCGAGCTACTGCCGGCTATCACCCGAACCATGACGTTCCAGGTCCTTGTCAGAGACAATCGTGCAAGCGGCGGCGGGATCAATTCCGCAACGTCCACTGTCAATGTCGATGGTGCCTCAGGCCCCTTCGTTGTGACGGCTCCTAATACGGGTGTCTCGTGGACGGGCAACACGACCCAGACCGTTACGTGGAACGTAGCGAATACGACCGCCGCTCCTGTGTCAGCGGCGAACGTCAAAATTTCTTACTCTACCGACGGCGGGCTGACCTTTCCGACGACAATCCTCGCGAGCACGCCGAACGACGGCACACAGACGATAATTGTGCCAAATGTCGCAACGACTCAGGGTCGCATCAAGGTCGAAGGCGAAGGCAATATCTTCTTTGATATGTCAGACGCCAACTTTACGGTCGTCGAGGGGCCAACCGCGACTATCCGGGCACCATTTGACTACGATGGCGACGATAAGACCGACCTTTCCATCTTTCGTCCCGGCCCTGGCGAATGGTGGTATAACCGCTCGTCGGACGGCGGCAACTCGGCACTCCAATTCGGAACTTCGTCGGATCGGATCGTGCCTGCCGACTACACAGGCGATCAGAAGACGGACATCGCGTTTTGGCGTCCCTCGACCGGCCAGTGGTTCGTACTTCGAAGCGAAGACCTCACATTCTATGCCGCTCCATTTGGAAGTGCGGGCGATCGTCCTGTTCCGGCAGATTTCGACGGCGACAATAAAGCTGACTTCGCCGTGCATCGTCCGAGCACGAACACGTGGTTTATTTCGAAGTCCACAGGTGGCACCGACATCCTCGGATTTGGCATCGTAGGCGACCAGCCGACCGTAGGAGACTTCGACGGTGATGGGAAGGCCGACATTGCGATCTTCCGTCCGGGTCCGGGCGAATGGTGGGTGAGACGCAGCTCAGATGGGAGCGTCTTCGCTCTCCAATTCGGCGCCGCAGCGGACAAACCCGTCCAGGGTTATTACACCGCAGACAACAAGTCGGACATCGCGTTCTTCCGACCGTCGAGCGGACTGTGGTTTGTGCTGCGAAGCGAGGACTTCTCCTTTTATTCGTTCCCGTTCGGCGTCTCAACGGACGTTCCGGTTCCGGGCGACTATGACGGCGACGATCGTTTCGACGCGGCGGTATTCCGACCGGCGACCAACACGTGGTTCGTACAGAGAACCACCGCGGGAACGCTGATACAGAACTTCGGCATTGCGGGCGATCTGCCAACGCCGAACGCCTACGTTCCGTAAGTCTGGTGGTTATAAGCAGGATAAGACGGAGTGGAATTTCTGCTCCGTTTTTTTTATTCGATGTTGAAGTATTTTGCCTGCGGATGATGAATGATGATCGCCGACGTCGACTGTTCGGGATCGAGCTGAAATTCCTCCGTCAATTCAACGCCGATTCGCGCAGGATCGAGGAGCTCGAAGAGCTTTGCCTGATCATCGAGGTTCGGACATGCTGGATAACCAAAGCTAAACCGCGACCCTTGATAGCCCTGATGAAAGAGTTTTGCCATCTCCGGGGCGTCGTCGCCCGCAATTCCCATTTCCTCACGAATTCTCTGATGCCACATCTCGGCGAGAGCCTCCGCAGACTCGACAGAGAGTCCGTGAAAGAGAAGGTAGTCCGTATAGTTGTCGGACTTAAAGAGCTCCGCCGAATGCTCGCTAGCCTTTCTTCCCATAGTTACGAGATCAAAAGCTACGACGTCCATCGTCCCCGAGTCGAGCGAAGTAAAATAATCCGCCAAACACAGATTCTTCCCACCGCGCTGTTCTAACGGCTGCCTCGGAAATGTGAATCGCATCCGCTCATTCTTAGCGTCTTCCTCATAGATAATGAGGTCGTTGCCAGATGATTGACACGGAAAATAGCCGTACACGAGCTTTGCCTCGAGCAATTTCTCGCGAATCGCCTTAGCCTTTATCTCTGCGAATTTCGGGTAGACCGTTTCCGCGAGTATCGATTCATACTCTTCCTTCGACTTGCGGCCTTGCTTATACTGCCACTGTCCCTTGAACAGCGCCGTTTCGTTGATAAAATCGAAAATCTTCGTCAGGTCTCTTATCTCGACAACCTTTGAGCCATAAAACGGTGCCGTCGGGATTTCTACGTCTGTCGAAACGTCGGATCGCGTCGTATGCGTCGCATCGCCTGAAGATCGCGAAGAAACGCGGGCCGCGGCCGCCCCAAGCTTGGCGTCCTCGCCAACAAGGTCTTCTTCAGACTGCTCAAGGCCTTCTACGGGTTTCGCAGAGCCACCTGCGGGTTGCGCAATCTCTCCTGCGGGTCGCGCAATCTCTCCTGCCGGTTGCGAAATCTCTCCTGCGGGTTGCGCAGAGCCACCTGCGGGCTGCTCAGAGCCATCTGCGGGTTGCGCACTTGTCAGTTGATCCATCGCGTGCAGCCCGTCAAACGCATCGCGGGCATAGAAAAGCTTGCCTTTGTAAAGCGGAACGAGATCGGCGTCGACATAACGCCGATTGAGCGCAGCGCCGCCGAGGATGACCGGAACATTGATCCCGCGCTCATTCATCAGCTCGAGATTATCGCGCATGACGAGCGTAGATTTTACGAGCAGCCCGCTCATTCCGATTGCATCCGCCTTCGTTTCATCCCAGGCCTTTAAGATATCGTCGACGGGCTGCTTAATGCCGAGGTTTATGACCTTATAGCCGTTGTTGGTCAGGATGATATCGACGAGATTCTTCCCGATGTCATGTACGTCGCCCTTGACGGTCGCGAGCACGAGAACACCCTTGTTCGACCCCTCAACCTTCTCCATCAAGGGTTCGAGGAATTTCACAGCAGCCTTCATCGACTCTGCCGACTGGAGCACAAACGGCAACTGCATTTGCCCCGAGCCGAAAAGATCGCCGACCGTTTTCATCCCGTCGAGCAGGATGTCATTGATAATCTCAAGCGGCGGATATTTTTCGAGCGCGGCCTTGAGCGAATCTTCCAGCCCGATCCGCTCGCCATCGATGATGTGATGCTTGAGCTTTTCCTCGATCGTAAAATTCGACGTGTCCGGCTTGATCGACTGCGCCGACTTTCCTTCGAACATTGTCGAAAACTCCCCGAGCGGATCATACGTGCAAATATCGCCGTCAAACTTTCGCCGGTCGTAGATAAGATCGCGAGCAGTGTCGATCTCATGCTCGCTAAAGCGCATCAGCGGCAGTATCTTCGATGCATTTACGATGGCCGAATTCATTCCGGCCTCAACGCAGTCGTGTAGGAAGACCGAGTTCAGCACTACACGCCCCGCCGGATTCAACCCGAACGAGATATTTGAGACGCCGAGGATGATGTTTGCCTCGGGCATCTCGGATCGGATCTCGCGAATAGCGCGTATCGTCTCCTCTGCGTTCTTGCGATCCTCCTCTATCCCGGTTGAGATCGGCAGGGCGAGCGGGTCGAAGAAAATATCGTGGCCGGGAATACCAAACTCGGTCACGTGTTTGTAGGCACGGCGGGCGATCCGGATCTTGTCGTCGAATGAACGGGCCATACCGTCCTCATCGATGAGGCCGATGACTACGCTCGCACCAAACTCCCTGGCGAGGCCAAGCACTTTCAAAAATCGCGGTTCGCCGTCTTCATAATTGGTCGAATTAAGGATCGACTTACCGCCCGCGTGTTCGAGGCCGGCTTCCATTTTCTCCCACTCGGTCGAGTCGAACATCAACGGAATCTTGACCGCCGTCGCGAGCCTCGCGGCCAACGTATGCATATCGGCAACTCCGTCGCGACCGACGAAATCCACGTTGACATCGAGGATGTGGGCACCTTCTTTTTCCTGAGACTTGGCGAGATTTACAAGGCCGTCCCAGTCCTCCGCGTCGAGAAGGTCACGCATCTTCTTCGAACCGGATGCATTGACGCGTTCGCCGACGATCAGGAATGAGGCGTCCTGCGTGTAGGGTTGCTGGAAGTAAATCGACGAAGCCGACGGTGCGAGCTTTCCATCTCGGGATTTCGGCGACATTCCGCCAACGCGTTCGATGACCTGCCGCAAATGCTCGGGCGTCGTGCCGCAGCAGCCACCGACAATATTTACACCGAAATCACGTACAAAATGCTCGACCTGGGCCGCAAAAGTCTCGGGCGTCTCGTCGTAGTGCTGCTGTCCGTCTTTCACCTCGGGAAGGCCGGCGTTAGGAAGCACTGAAACCGGAATTGGCGAGTTTTCGCACAAGTGCCTCAGGCTGTCGGCCATTTGCTTTGGCCCGGTACCGCAGTTCATTCCGATAACGTCAATCGGAAACGGCTCAAGAGCCGTCAGGGCCGCGCCGATCTCGGTGCCGTTGAGCATTGTCCCAAAAACTTCGATTGTGACCTGGGCGATCACAGGAATCTTTATCTTTGTCTTCTCAAAATGCTCGAATATCGCCCCGAGGGCGGCCTTGGTCTGGAGCAAATCCTGGCAGGTCTCGACGAGCAGCAGATCGCTGCCGCCGTCCACGAGCCCGCGAACCTGCTCGCGATATGCATCCTTCAGATTACGGTAGGTAATATGGCCGAGCGTCGGCAGTTTGGTCCCGGGCCCGATTGACCCGGCAACAAAACGCGGCTTCTCTTTCGTCGAGAAGTCGCTCGCCACTCTCTTCGCAACCTCCGCGGCTTTGAAATTTACATCGTACGTTTTTTCGGCGATACCAAACTCCGCCAATACGACTTCGCTTCCGCCAAAACTATTTGTCTCGATTACGTCACAACCGACCTCGAGGAATGCGTTGTGCACCGCCTCGATCGCTTCGGGCCGCGTGTACAACAGATTCTCCGAACAGTTTTCGAACGCCGGCCCGCCCCACTGATCGATCGACAGATCGAGCGCCTGCAGGTACGTACCCATCGCCCCGTCGAAGACCACGACTTTCTCTTTGAGCAAATTCAGGAACTGAGACATAAAACAAAAAACTCTGTGCGAACACAGGCACAGAGTCGAAAAATCCTTTTACTCTCCGCTGTTTAGCCGCTTATTTTACGTGGCCGCAAGTCGCTGTAACTCACCACTCTCTTCAAATTCGATCGTATCGCATCGAGAGTAATATGTCGAGAAGGGCACAGTTTGCAAACTTCGTCGCCGCCGTTTTCGAAAAACCCACACTGCGCGCCAGGGGAACGAATCGGCGACGCGATCTTGCAAACTTTTTCTAAGGTTGAATCGCTAGCGATGAAACGGGCAAAAATCGGAAGGTTCGTCGCCGGGCGCGAATGTGCGCGGCTGCTTGGTCGGGCAAGAAATGGTGGCCCGCAGCTCGGTGGTGGGACAAATCATTATTGTGATACTGCCCGTGGTTTCTCGTTGGCTCTTTCGACGCAGCTCTGTCGCGGGCGTGTCTGACCCTTGACCAGTCTCTTCCCAGGTCGATTCGATTGGTGTCGGACTCGCGGCAGGAGACTCTGCGGAACTTTCCAGAGTTTCATCTACAGACGGCACGAGCATTCGATTGGGAACGGTCCCGGCGATGAATAGCTCCACCCGACGAAATTCGGCGGGGATATTGGTAACGTAGATTTCTTTATCGTCGGCCGGCAGCTCCTCCTCGTAACCTTCGATATTGAGCGTTGCCCGTTCGATCGTTGGCGTCGGTGCCGGTTTAGCAGTCGCGGCAGCCTCCATCGCGTCTAACTCGCGCACGACGCTGCCGTTTCGAATATCAATTTCCGCCTTCCGAACTCCCATCGGCATCGCCCAATCGCCGTTCCAATCGGGATGGCTTCTTAGGGCTTCTTTCATAAAGTCTGCCCAGATCGGCATCGCCGAATCGCTGCCCTTCATACCCAGATCGTCCCCGCCGTCGAAGCCGACATACACAACGCAGACTAACTCGGGCGTAAATCCCGCAAACCATCCATCTCTCGACGTTCCGGTCTTACCGGCAAATGCCGTCTGCCCGGCGACGTTGTGAAATCCCCAACCTTGCACCTTTGCAGCGGTGCCCCGGTTGATGACGTCCTTCATGATGTCGTTCATAACATAGGCGACATCGGGGCGAATAACATTCTTCTTATCGGGCGAGGGTGCATTCACGGTCCGGCCGTCACCGCCAGTAACCTGCGTGATGGGCATTGGCATCACGCGATCACCCATATTTGCGAATATCGTATACGCGGTTGCAATACTGAGCGGGGTGGCCTCCGCCGTTCCCAGCGCCATTGACGGATACGCCTTATCGACCTTTGGCAGACCGGCCTTGGCTGCGAAGTTCATTACTTTGCCGATGTTCAACTGCATTGCGAGGTCGACAGTGATCACATTCTTACTCTTGACGAGTGCATCTCGAAGCGTAGTTTCCTGATTCGAAAAAGAGTCTCCAAAATTTCCCGGCTTGTAGGAATTCTGATCAAACGTGAACGTCTTCTTCTCGTCCCTGAAAACAGACGCAGCGGTGAACACGCGCGAACCGGAATCGTACGCGGAGTTGATCGCCGCTGCATACACGAAAGGTTTGAACACTGACCCGGGCTGACGCATCGCGTCGGTGGCTCGATTAAACTGGTTCTGCTGATAGTCTCGCCCGCCCACCATCGCAACGATCTCGCCCGTCTTCGGCCGGATTGCAATAAGTGCAGCATTCAAACTTCCCTTCGGCTTTTTCGGGAAGAACTTATCCAAAGCCGCCAGCCGCTTCGTTACGATGTCATACGCAGCCTGCTGCAGGTCGGGATCGATTGACGTATAAACGCGTAAATGCTGCAACGCGTCAGGGTCGCTCACCACGTTAGGCAGCTGCTCGACTACGTACTGCGAAAAGTACGGCATCGCCTGCAGCTCCTTTCGGCCGATCACCTGTTTGAGCGTAATAGGAATCTCTCTGGCAACGGCCAATTGCGTGTCGTCAAGCTCGCCTGCCTCGCGCATCGAGTCAAGAATTTGATTTCGCCGCTCGGTGACCTTCTCAATGTTTTTGTAGGGGTTATATCTGTTAGGGCTTCGAATTATCCCTGCGAGGAATGCTGATTCGGAAAGCGTCAGTTGCGAAACATCCTTTCCAAAATATGCATCGGCCGCTTCGCCGGCTCCGTAGATAGAAACGCCTTGCTGCTGGCCGAGATAGATCTGATTGACGTACAGCGTGAAGATCTCTTCTTTCGTCAGTCGCGTCTCGAGGATCACGGACATGAACGCCTCGGTCGCTTTTCGCGTAAGGGTCTGTTCGTTCGAGAGGATGAGATTCTTTACGAGCTGCTGCGTTATGGACGAACCGCCCTGATTCGAAAGCGGGCCGTCGTCGTCGCCGTCGTAGCGCCTCCATAGTGCACGGGCGATGCCGCGAACGTTTACCCCGTAATGCTCAAAAAACGAGCGATCTTCGGTAACGGTGATGGCCTTTATTAGTTGCAGCGGTATGT
>Ga0136611_10000016_pt1 | contig 93447 bp, 98 predicted proteins | sample AntDrymUQ2232306_2_FD_106645 | JGI IMG/M metagenome (GOLD analysis project Ga0136611, IMG submission 106645) | Polar desert sand microbial communities from Dry Valleys, Antarctica - metaG UQ223 (23.06) | ecosystem: Environmental > Terrestrial > Soil > Desert | place: Antarctica: Dry Valley... | reverse complement strand
GTGCCGGCCGACCCTGAAAGCAGCCTGGACACCTTCGTGCGCCTGCGCGCAGCGCTTGCCGATCCGGCGCAGCGCGCCACGGCCGTTGAGCGCTATGCGCGCCTGGCGGTCGGCGCCGACCGCACCGAGCTGGAGCGGCAACTTGCCGACTCGGCGTCACGCGCGTTGGCGCTTTTCGCGGGCGCCGGCTTGGCCGCAAAGGCCGACGTTGGCAAGCCGAAATTGGTCGCAGGGCTACAGGCGATTTCCGACTTCATGGAAGCCAATGTGCCGGAGGCCGAGCGCGACCGCGCCGGTGAAGTGCTGATCCGCATCCTGAACGGCGTGCTGTTCGAGCTGACCGCGATGACGCGTGAGCAGGCCGGCCTGAAACCGCTGCCGCAGGACGAAAAAACCCAGGCTTTCATGGCGCAGATGGTGCTCAGCCTGTCAGACGCGCCGCACTATCCGGCGCCGATGGCGTTTCAGCTGAAAGATTTCACGCAGGTGCAGGCAAGCGTGTTCCAGGTTGCGCGCGCGCCGGGGAAAACCATCGTCTATCTCGGCTGCGCATTTCTGATCCTGGGTGTGTTCGCCATGCTCTACATCCGAGAGCGCCGGGTCTGGGTCTGGCTGGCGCCGGCTGATGAAGCGCGTCATTCGGTGCCAGAATTCACTGCAGGCAGCCAGGCCACGCTGGCGCTTTCGGCCAACCGCAAGACGCTCGATGGCGACAAGGAATTCGAGATGCTCAAGACCAAACTGCTACAGGTGCCTTCATGAACACGACGACAACGGGTATCACCACCACGACGCTTTCGGCCGGCCGTGAAAACCGCACGCTGAGCCTGAACCTGGGATATTTCGCCAGGCGCAATGCGCTCGACTGGCTTTTCGCCGTGCTCGTGGCTGGCGGTTTCCTGTACGCTTTTGCGCGCTACAGCGCCTACATGGACGTCTACGAAAAAGGCATCCTGTTCGCGGCGATCCCGGCCACGATCGCGCTCGGCTGGTTCTGGCGGCCGCTGCGGATTTTGATGATGGTGGTCAGTGGCTTCGCGCTGCTCGGCATCGCTTCCTATCAGGGCGATCTGGCGCGCGCCGAACAGGTGTTCTGGCTCAAATATTTTTTGTCGAGCCAGTCGGCGATCCTGTGGATGAGCGTGCTGTTCTTCATGAGCACGATCTTTTACTGGCTTGGCATGTTCGCCGGCGCCGCGTCCACCAGCGCCGGCCATGGCGGCGCTTTCGAATCGCTGGGATCGAAAATCGCCTGGACCGGCATTGGCATGGCGCTCATCGGCACGCTGGTGCGCTGGTACGAAAGCTATTTGATCGGCGCCGACGTCGGCCACATTCCGGTGAGCAATCTGTACGAGGTGTTCGTGCTGTTCTGCTGGATGACGGCGGCGTTCTATCTTTACTTCGAAGCGCAGTACGAAACCCGCGCGCTCGGCGCCTTCGTCATGCTGGTTGTCAGCGCGGCGGTCGGTTTCCTGCTCTGGTACACGGTGGTGCGCGAAGCGCACGAAATCCAGCCGCTGGTGCCTGCCCTTAAAAGCTGGTGGATGAAGCTGCATGTGCCGGCCAATTTCATCGGCTACGGCATGTTCTCGCTCGCCGCCATGGTTTCGCTGGCGTATCTGGTCAAGCAGCAGGCGCTGGAAACCCGCTGGCACCGCCTGACGCCGCTGTGGCTGCTCGGCGTGGTGCTGTGCTTTGTTCCGGTCGTCTTCCGCAAGGCGCCGCTGGCGGCCGGCGGCGGCAGCTACTGGATCGGCTACCTGGCGGTGGCGGGCGCAATCGCCGGCGGCATGCTGCTGGCGCGCAGGCGAATCGCCGCGCGCCTGCCGGCCCTGACAGTGCTCGACGATGTGATGTACAAGGCGATCGCCGTCGGCTTCGCATTTTTTACGATTGCAACGGTGCTGGGCGCGCTCTGGGCGGCCGAGGCCTGGGGCGGCTACTGGAGCTGGGACCCGAAGGAAACCTGGGCCCTGATCGTCTGGCTCAACTATGCCGCCTGGCTGCACATGCGGCTCATGAAGGGCTTGCGTGGTAGCGTGGCCGCCTGGTGGGCGCTGGTTGGTCTGGCGGTCACGACCTTCGCTTTCCTGGGCGTCAACATGTTCCTGTCCGGCCTGCACAGCTATGGCACTCTTTAGCGGCGGGGATGAATCCTTGTAAGAAGCCGCCGCGTACCACGACCAACCCATCAAGGAGTTTCACCATGCTCATCAAGACCCATTCCAGCGGCTTCGACCATTTGATCCCCAGCGAGATCACGCCCAGGCGCGTTTATCAGAGCCGGCGCGACCTCATCAAACTCATGGCGACGGGCGCCGCCGGCGCCGGGCTGGCCGGCTGGGCGAGCCGCCAGGCCATGGCGCAAGGCGTGCAACACCCCGGCAAGCTGGCGGCGTTGGCGGGCGCAAAGTCGCCCGTACCCGGCGCGTTGACGATGGAAAAAATCACCGATTACAAGGACGCGACAACCTACAACAATTTTTATGAGTTCGGCACCGACAAGGCCGACCCGGCCAAGAACGCCCACACCCTGGTGACCAAACCGTGGACGGTCGCTGTCGAGGGCATGGTCAAAAATCCGAAAACCTTTACGCTCGAAGAGCTGATTAAACTCAGCCCGCAGGAGGAACGAATCTACCGGCTGCGCTGCGTCGAAGGCTGGTCCATGGTCGTTCCCTGGGTCGGCTATTCGCTTTCGGAACTGATCAAAAAGGTCGAGCCGCTTGGCAGCGCCAAATACGTCGAGTTCGTCACCCTGGCCGACCCGAAAACCATGCCCTTCGTGGGCTCGCGCGTGCTGGAATGGCCGTATGTCGAGGCGCTGCGGATGGACGAGGCGATGCATCCGCTGGCGCTGCTGACCTTCGGCATGTACGGCGAAGTCCTGCCGAATCAGAACGGCGCGCCGGTGCGCATGGTGCTGCCGTGGAAATACGGCTTCAAGAGCGGCAAGAGCATTGTCAAAATCCGCTTCACCGACAAAGAGCCCAAGACCGCCTGGAACAAGGCGGCGCAGCAGGAATACGGGTTTTACTCGAACGTCAATCCGAATGTCGACCATCCGCGCTGGAGTCAGGCGACCGAGCGGCGCATCGGCGAGGACGGCCTGTTCGCCAAAAAGCGCAAGACGCTGATGTACAACGGCTACGAGGCGCAGGTGGCGCAGCTCTACGCCGGCATGGATCTCAAGAAGAACTTCTGATGTTGTCGCGTCAGCAGGTGCTGCTGCATCCGGCGGCCAAGCCAGTGTTATTTGCGGTTTGCCTGCTGCCGTTCGCCTGGCTTTTTTATAGCGCCCTAACAAACCAGCTGGGCGCCAACCCGGCTGAGGCCTTAATCCGCTCGCTGGGTGACTGGACGCTGCGTTTCCTGTGCATCGTGCTGGCTGTCACGCCGCTACGTGTCGTGAGCAAGACGCCGGCACTGGCGCGGTTTCGGCGCATGCTGGGCCTTTTCGTTTATTTCTACGTTGTGATGCACCTGCTGAGCTACAGCTGGTTCGACCAGGGCTTCGACGTACCCGACATTGCCAAGGACATCGCCAAGCGGCCGTTCATCCTGGTGGGCTTCGCCGGATTCCTGCTGCTGACGCCGCTGGCGGCGACATCCTTCAACGCCGCCATCAAAGCGATGGGCGCCAAGCGCTGGCAACTGCTGCACAAGCTGGTCTACCTGATCGCCGGGCTCGGAATTCTCCATTTCTTCTGGATGCGCGCCGGCAAGAACAATTTCGCCGAGGTGTTTGTCTACGCTGGCATCCTGGCCGTGTTGCTCGGCTGGCGCGTCTGGCACCACTGGGCTGCGCCTGCACGAAAACCGGCGCCGGCCCGAACGGTGGCAAACGCCCGTTGAAACCGTTTTGCTATAGAAAATATAGCTGCTAGCGCACGTGGGATATGCGCAAAACAGGTCTTTTATGCAAATATCAGCGCCGGCTCAACGCATCTAAGTGGGCGGCAGCAGCTTTTCGTGGCGGAAGCAATCGGCCGGCGTTTCGCGCTCGCGTATGAGCCAGGCGCTTTCTTTGTCCACCAGCACCTCTGCGGCGCGGCCACGGGTGTTGTAGTTGCTTGCCATACTCATGCAGTAGGCGCCCGCCGACAGCACTGCGACCCGGTCCCCGGCGGCAACGGCAAGCATCCGGTCACGGCCGATCCAGTCGCCGCTTTCGCAGACCGGGCCGACCACGTCGTAAAGCGCCTCGGTGCCATCGTCATGCTGTACGAGCGGCGCGATCGCGTGGAAAGCGTGGTACATGGCCGGACGCGGCAGGTCGTTCATGGCGGCGTCGATAATGCAAAAATTCTTCTGCTCGCCAGGCTTGAGATACAGCACTTCGGCGACGCAGACGCCGGCGTTGCCCACGAGCGATCTGCCGGGCTCGATCATCAATTTCTTGCCGCCATGTCCGCGCGCGTCCAGATTGGCCAGCAACTGTCGCCAGAGCGCGTCGGCTTCGGGCGGAACGTCGGTGCCGTCGTTGTTGTAGTCGATGCCCAGCCCGCCGCCGAAGTCGATGTGTTCGAACGCAATACCTGCCGCTTCGACAGCGTCCACCAGGTCCAGCACCCGGTCCATCGCGTCGAGGTAAGGCATCGCGTCGGTGATCTGCGAGCCGATATGGCAGTCGATGCCGACGATACGAAGGCCCGGCAGCAACGCGGCATGCCGGTAAATCCGCAGCGCATCGCCATGCGCCACGCCGAACTTGTTGCCTTTAAGGCCGGTGGAGATGTAAGGATGCGTTTTGGGATCAACATCCGGATTGACGCGGATGCTTACGGGTGCGCGAAGCCCCATCGTCGTAGCGACATCCGAAAGCACGTCGAGTTCGGCTTCGCTTTCGACATTGAAGCAGCCGACGCCCGCCGCGAGCGCCTGACGCATCTCGGCGCGTGTCTTGCCGACTCCCGAGAAAATCACTTTTCTAACGTCTCCGCCGGCTGTCTGAACCCGCTGCAATTCCCCGCCCGACACGATGTCGAAGCCGCAACCCGCGCGGGCAAAAACCTGCAGTACCGCGAGTGACGAATTGGCCTTTATTGCGTAGCAGATCTGTGCGTTGCGCCCCTCCAAGCCGCGCTGGTACGCCGCCAGCGCTGACAGCATCGCCGCTTTTGAATAGACAAAAAGCGGTGTTCCGTGGGTTCGCGCCAGTTCGGCGACTTCGACGTCCTCGGCAAACAGCCGGTCGTCGCGATAAGTAAAATGAGGATGACCGGGAAGTCGCCCGGACGTGATGCGACCGGAGGCCGAAAGCGCTGCGTCGGCGCTCATCGGGCGGCCGAGGCGGGTAAAGCTGGGAGCGTTGCCGGGAACGAGTCGTCGGTCAGGCTCGGCGGAAACGCCGCTACCGCAGGCTGCCCGCCCGGCGGCGACGCAAGAAAGAGCGGGCCCTTCTGTCCGCAGCCGCTCAATGCCGTTGCGCCAACGAAGGCGACAAGCAGCGGGCGCCAGCCTATCGGCGCACAAAGGCGGCCTAGAATTCGCAGTGAAAAAACCATCGCAGGATTGTAATGACCGATATTGAGTATCAGAACCTTGCGGAAAGCGTGCTTAAGGCGGTCGAGGCGTCATGCGACCGACTGAACGAGGCGAGCGACGTGGACATCGACAACCAGCGCAGCGGCGGCATGGTGACGCTGGTGTTCGCGAACCGAAGCCAGATTGTCATCAACCTGCAAAAGCCGTTGCACGAAATCTGGATGGCGGCTAAAGCGGGCGGATTTCACTATAAATTCAACAGCGTACAGTGGGTGGACACCAAGGACGACAGCGAGTTTTTCGCGAAACTTTCGCATTGCGCGAGCCAGCAGGCGGGCCAAGCGCTGCTTTTCCGGGCATCGGGCCTGACTAGTTCTTGAACAAATCCAAAATGCGTTTTTTCTCGTCCACCGGCGGCAAGACCTGAATACCGGCTGCGCCTGAAGGAGGTTCGCCGCCAGATGGGACCGCTTCGCGCTGTTGCAGGCCGACGCTGGTGACACCGGATCCCCTGGCGTATTCATCGTAATACCATTCCCCATTGACGTTCATCACGCCGTTGGGGGCCGGATATTCAGCCACCGGTACACCCTTGAGAGCGTATTCCATGTAGGTGATCCAGATCGGCAGGCTCAAGCCACCGCCGGTTTCGCGGTCGCCCAGCTTTTTCGGTGTGTCGTAGCCCATCCATACGGCTGCCGTAAGCGTAGGCTGAAAGCCAACGAACCAGGTGTCGATGGAGTCGTTGGTGGTGCCGGTTTTGCCGAAAAGATCGGGCCGCTTGAGCGTTGCCTGCGCCTTCGCGGCAGTGCCCGACCGGGCCACTTCCTGCAGCAGGCTGTCCATGACAAAGGCGTTGCGGGCGTCGATACCGCGCACAGCCTCGCTCAATTTCGGCACCGGCGTCTGCAGCAAAACCTTGCCGCGCTGGTCGGTGATCCGGGTGATGAGATAAGGATTGACACGGTAGCCGCCGTTGGCGAAAACCGAATAGCCCGTCACCATCTGCATGGGCGTCACCGAACCAGCACCAAGCGCCATGGTCAAGTAGGCCGGATGCTTTTCGGCGTCGAAGCCGAAACGGGTGACCCAGTCCTGTGCATATTTGGGGCCGATCGACTGAAGAATCCGGATCGAGATCATGTTTTTGGATTTCTTCAGGCCGGTGCGCAGGTTCATCGGTCCGTCGAATACGCCGTCGTAATTTTTCGGCTCCCAGGGCTGGCCGCCCGTGACGCCGGCATCGAAAAAGAGCGGCGCGTCATTGATGACTGTTGCCGGCGTGAAGCCTTTTTCGAGCGCCGCCGAATAAATAAAAGGCTTGAAACTCGAGCCCGGCTGGCGCCATGCCTGGGTCACATGGTTGAATTTGTTTTTCTCGAAATCAAAGCCCCCAACCAGCGCGCGGACGGCGCCGTCCCTTGGATCCATCGCGACGAATGCGCCCTCGACTTCCGGCAGTTGGGTTATTTCCCAGGTGTTTTTAAGTGTTTTCGCCACCCGGATCAGCGCGCCGCGGCGAATTTTGATGCCCGGACCGGCCTTGTCGGCCAGCCCTGACAGCGCCGGCTTGAGGCCTTCTCCGGTAATCAGCACCGTTTCGCTGTTCTGGCGCATCGCCAGAATCCGCTTTGAACTGGCTTCGAGCACTATGGCAGACATGACGTCTCCGTTGTCGGGGTTGTCCGCCAGCGCGTCGTCGATCGCGTCTTCGGTTTCCTGCGGATTGGAAGGAAGGTCGATGAATTTTTCAGGTCCGCGGTAGATTTGCCGGCGTTCGTAATCCATGATGCCCTTGCGCAGAGCTTTATAGGCGACGATTTGATCGGACGCGCGCAAGGTGGTGTAGACGTTGAGCCCGCGGGTATAGGTTTCCTCGCCGTACTGGTTGAAGACCAGCTGGCGAACGGTTTCAGCCACATGTTCGGCATGCACGCGCCCGGCATCCCGGCCGGTTTTTACCTGAAGCTCTTCTTCTTTTGCGGCCTTTGCCTGCGCCGCGGTGATGAAGCCGTTTTGCTCCATCCGTTCGATGATGTAGAGCTGGCGGCTGCGCGCCCGCGTCGGGTTGATGATCGGGTTGTAAGCCGAAGGCGCTTTGGGCAGGCCGGCAAGCATGGCTGCCTCGGCGATGCTGATGTCTTTGAGCGGCTTGCCGAAATAAGCTTCCGCTGCGGCGGCAAATCCGTAAGCCCGGTTGCCCAGAAAGATTTGATTCATGTAGATCTCGAGAATCTTGTCCTTGGTCAGCAAGTGCTCCAGCTTGAAGGTCAGCAAGATTTCATAGATCTTGCGGGTATAGCTTTTTTCGGCTGTGAGATAGACGTTGCGCGCGACCTGCATGGTGATGGTCGAAGCGCCCTGGCTTTTCGCCCGGCCCAGGTTCGCCAGACCGGCCCGGATCACACCGAGGTAGTCGACGCCGCCATGCGAGAAAAAACGCGCGTCCTCGATGGCGAGCACCGCGTCCTTCATTACTTGTGGGATGTCCTGAATCGGCGTGAGGTTGCGGCGCTCTTCACCGAATTCCCCGATCACCACGCCGTCGGCGGTGTAGACCCGTAGCGGCAGCTTGGGGCGATAGTCCGACAGCGCCGACACGTCCGGCAAATTGGGATACGCAACTGCCAGCGCCACCGCGAGAAAAATCACGATGCCGACGACCGCGGCCAGCACCACGCCGACGCTGCCTAAAACAACCCGGCCTAGAGTTCTGACCCATGAGGAAAGCGCCGGAGGGCTGGTTTGAGGCTCGGAAGAAGTAGGAGATGACATGAAAAACTACCGTAAGCCCATAGCGGGGTTATTAAAATTCCGAAGTGAAACCTGAACAAGTGACATAAATATCAAGACTGTTACGTCATAAAGCTACTTCTTACATGGGTACCCTCCCTAAAACCCGTGACTTTTTGGCAACGTCCGTATTGCATAACTTAGCGAATTTGCTTAGCCGACAAGAACCTTACTGCTAACATTCAAGTGGTCAGTTAAGCAAACAGACTACATCGTAGTCTTCATTTGGGGACGCACTTGATCTCTCTGGGATCGTTATTCAACCGCCAGCAGCCCGCTTTGCTTGGCCTGGATGTAAGTTCTTCCAGCGTGATGCTTGTCGAACTGAGCCGTGACAAAGCCGGCAAGTTGGTGCTCGATCGTTGTGCCATGGAGCCGCTCGAATCCGGTTGGGTCGCTGATGGCAATATTGAAAAGTTTGATGAAGTCGCCGAGGTCGTGCGCCGGCTGGTCAAAAAAAGTGGCACACGGACCCGCAACGTTGCGATCGCCCTGCCGGCATCGGCGGTTATCAGCAAGAAAATCGTCCTGCCTGGCGGGCTCAGCGAAGCCGAGCTTGAAATTCAGGTTGAATCCGAAGCCAATAAATATATCCCCTTTTCGCTCGACGAAGTCAGCCTGGATTTTTGTGTGATCGGTCCCAGTGCCACTTCTCTTGGCGATGTCGAAGTACTGATTGCCGCCTCGCGTAAAGAGAAGGTTCAGGACCGGCAAGGGCTGGCTGAAGCCGCCGGACTCAAACCCGTGGTAGTGGATGTTGAGTCTTATGCTTCGCGCCTTGCCGCCGCGCGCCTTATCGAAGACATGCCCCAGAACGGCGTGGACACGCTGGTGGCGCTGTTTGAAATCGGTTCGCACACGACGAGCATGCAGGTTATCAAGAACGCTGACGTGTTGTATGAGCGTGATCAGGCCTTCGGCGGCGCGCAGCTTACCCAGCTGATTGTCCGGCAGTATGGTTTTTCGCATGAAGAGGCTGAAACCAAGAAGCGTCGCGGAGAACTGCCGCCGGACTATGACTCGGCGGTGCTCAAACCCTTTACGGACAGCCTCGCCCAGGAAATCGGACGCGCGCTTCAGTTCTTTTTTACCAGCACGCCCCACAACAAGGTTGACTACGTAATGCTGGCGGGCGGGTCTTCGTCGCTGGCCGGATTAACCGATTCGGTGACCCAGCAGACTTCGTTTGCCTGCCGCCTGGTCAACCCCTTCGAGGGAATGGAAATCGGCGGCGGCGTCAGGGAAAAGAACATGCGGCGTGACGCCTCGTCCTACCTGACCTCCTGCGGCCTTGCATTGAGAAGGTTCACGCAGTGATTTTGATCAATCTTCTTCCGCACCGCGAGGCCGCTCGCAAACGTAGGCGTGAGACTTTTTTCGTATCACTTGCGCTGGCGGCGGTGGCGGGACTGCTGATTTGCGGCGCTCTGTATACCTGGTATCTCGCGCAAATAGATGGTCAGCGCGCAAGAAACGCTTTTTTGCAGGCCGAAATCACGCGGCTGGACGGTCAGATCAAGGACATCGCAACCCTGCAGGCTGAAATCACCGCGCTCAAGGCGCGCCAGAGTGCCGTGGAAGATTTGCAGGGCAACCGCAATCTGCCGGTCCACCTGCTCAATGAGATGGTCAAGCAGCTGCCTGACGGCGTGTACATCAACAGCATGAAGCAGGAAAATCAGAATGTCTTGGTAACCGGCGTTGCGCAATCCAATGAGCGGGTATCCGAATTGCTGCGTAATTTCGCCAACAACAGCGCTTGGCTGACCAAGCCGGAACTGGTTGAGATCACCGCCGGCACCGTGTCATTGACTCCACGCGACCAGCGCCGAGTCTCCAATTTTTCGATGCGCGTAGAGATCAAGCGGGCCGGCGACCCGAAACCCGCTGGTTCGAGCGCGATTGGCACCCCCAAGACCTGATGCGAGCGGCAACGACATTCTGATCATGGCAAAAACTCTCGATCCCTCGGTTGATGCTCCGGCGCTGCCGCATCGCCTCAAAAGCCAGTTCGCCGGTCTGAATATGCAGGATCCGGCTTCCTGGCCGGCCCTGCCGCGTTATCTGCTGTGTGTTGTTGTCGTCTCGGCGGTGATCGTCGCGCTGTGGTTTGTCTGGCTGAGCGCGACAGACGAAGAATTGACAACGGAAAAAAGCAAGGAAGTCCAGCTGAGGGTCGATTACACCGGCAAGCTTGCCCAAGCGGTGAACCTGGACGCGCTGAGAAAGCAGCGCGAGCAGGTCCAACAGTATGTGACGCAGTTGGAAAAACAACTGCCGAGCAGGGCTGAAATGGACGCGTTGTTGTCCGATATCAACCAGGCCGGTCTCGGCCGCAGCTTGCAGTTTGAATTGTTCCGGCCAGGCCTGGTCAGCATCAAGGATTATTACGCCGAGTTGCCGATCGCCGTTCGCGTCACCGGCCGCTATCACGACATTGGCGCCTTCGCCGCCGACATCGCTAACCTCTCGAGAATCGTCACGCTCAACAACCTGGCGATTGCGCCGGCAAAGGACGGCGGTTTGCTGATGGACACGACTGCGAAAACCTTTCGCTATCTAGATGCGGAAGAAATTGCGCATCAACGCAGAACCGCCGCGAGTGGAGCCAAGAAATGACACGCGCCGTCTTTCCGTCGATCTTCGGCATGTTTGTCGTAATAGCGGGTTTGTCGGGTTGCGGCTCATCTGATCAGGAAGAGCTTCAGCAGTGGATGACCGTCCAGCGCAATGCGGCGCGCCCGCGAATCGTTGCGTTGCCGGCTCCGACGAAATTCATACCGCAAACGTATGGTCAGGAGGCGTCAATCGAGCCTTTTAGCAATCAGAAGCTGACCCAGGCGCTCAAACGTGACTCAACCCAGGCGACGTCCAATGCAGCGCTGATCGCGCCGGAACTTGCGCGGCGCAAAGAGCCGCTTGAAGCCTCGCCGCTCGATACTGTCGTGATGGTCGGCAGCTTGGTGAAAGCCGGCAAGCCAATGGCGCTTGTCAAGGTGGACAGCCTGGTTTATCAGGCGCAAGTGGGCAATTACCTTGGCCAAAATTACGGCCGGATCACCGCCGTCAAGGAAGCCAGCATCGTCCTGCGAGAAATTGTGCAGGACGCCGCGGGCGAATGGATAGAACGAACGGCGACCCTACAGCTTTTAGAGAGAACCAAATGAACAAGCAGACACCGCAAGCGGCCGTTGAGGCGAGCGAACATGGAAGTCTGCCGCGTTTGCCCAGAAACCTGATCCGGCACGCAATTTTTTGGCTGGTCGCGTTGGCCGGCTTGATGCCTTTCACAGCCAGCGCCCAGAACTCTATTCAAGCCATTTCAGGATCGGTGCAGGGTGGCTCTGAAGTCATCCGAATCGAATTGACTGAAGGATTGACCGCAATTCCCACAGGCTTCACCATTCAGACGCCCGCCCGTATCGCGCTCGATTTTCCAGGTGTGAGCAATGCCATGGGGCGTTCGGCGATCGAATTGAATTTGGGCAACCTGCGCTCGGCCAACGTCGTTCAGGCGGGCGAGCGCACGAGGGTGGTCCTGAACCTGAAGACGCCGGCAAACTACAAGGCCGAATTGCAGGGTAAATCGCTGCTCATCGTTCTGGACGGTCAGGCGGCTGCGGCGCCCGCGGTGGCGGTCGCGCCCGTGTTTTCCGAAAGCCGCAACCGCGACACCCTGCCGCTGAAAGACGTCGATTTCCGACGTGGCCCTGATAGCGCCGGCCGCATCGTGGTGGCGCTGCCCAACAATGAAGTGGGCGTCGACATTCGCCAGCAAGGCAAGACCCTGGTGGTGGAATTCCTGAAAACCGCATTGCCTGAGGGTTTGCGCCGGCGCCTCGATGTGGCTGATTTCGGCACACCCGTCCAGACAATTACCACCTTCCAGACCGGCGACAAAGTTCGCATGGTCGTCGAACCTACGGGCCAGTGGGAACATAGCGCCTACCAAAGCGACAACCAGTTCGTCCTGGAAGTGCGTCCGCAAAAAATCGACCCGACCAAGCTGACGCAGGGAATCGGCTACAACGGCGAGAAGTTGTCGCTGAACTTCCAGAACATCGAAATCCGCTCGCTGCTCCAGGTCATCGCGGACTTCACAAACTTCAATATCGTCACCTCGGACACGGTCACCGGCTCGGTCACGCTCAGGCTAAAGGATGTCCCATGGGACCAGGCGCTCGACATCATTTTGCAGGCCAAGGGGCTTGACAAGCGCAAGACCGGCAATGTGCTTCTGATCGCTCCCAAGGACGAGTTGGCTGCCAAGGACAAGCTGGAGCTTGAGTCTCGCAACGCGTTGCAAACCCTCGAAGGTGTTCGCACCCAGTCGTTTCAGATCAATTATTCCAAGGCGACTGAGATTGCCGCGCAAATCAGCGGCACTGGAACGGGCCCGGCCAGCGCCCGGATATTGTCTGCTCGGGGCAGCATCATCGCCGAGCCGCGAACCAATCAGTTGTTCGTCACCGATATTCCTTCCAGGCTGGAGCAGGTGCAAAGCCTCATTTCCAAAGTCGATATTGCGGTGCGCCAAGTGCTGATCGAGGCGCGAATCGTCGAGGCATCTGACACTTTTGGCAAGTCCTTGGGTGTCAAACTGGGTGGCCTGGACTTGCGGGCGCAACAGGGCGGCGATGGCGGTTACCAGTTAAATGGAAATAATCGTCTGGTCATCGGCACTAACTATGCAAATTCGGTAGCCAGTTCGGGCGCCGGTGGCCTTGTGAATACTTCAAGTAATTTTGTCAATCTGCCGGCTTCAACGCTGGGCCTTGCCAACTCCACAGCATCATTTGCTGTGTCAATTTTCAATGCTACAGCCAATCGATTTCTCAATCTCGAACTGTCCGCACTGGAAGCTGACAATAAAGGCAAGATTGTTTCCAGCCCCCGCGTTGTCACGGCCGATCAGGTTAAGGCGATCATTGAGCAGGGCACTGAGATTCCCTATCAGGTTGCCACCTCCAGCGGCGCCACGTCGCTGGCTTTCCGAAAAGCCAGTCTAAAACTTGAGGTGACTCCGCAAATTACGCCGGAGGGCAATATTCTTCTTGATCTACAAGTAAACAAAGATTCACCAGGTATTGTTACACCAGGTGGAATTGCGATCAATACAAAACAAATCAAAACTCAGGTAATGGTCGAGAACGGAGGCACAGTAGTTATTGGCGGTATCTTCACTTCGGATGAAACCTTTAATGAAACTAAAGTGCCGTTGCTAGGTGATGTACCCTACGTCGGCAACCTTTTCAAAAGCCGCACGCGGAATTCCATAAAGCAGGAAATGCTGGTGTTTATCACGCCGAAGATGATCACCGACCGGACCGCCGCCCGATAGTTTCAATGACCTTACAACCGACGAGTTTCACCATGCGCTTTTTGTCTTGTTTATCGATGCTGCTGCTTGCGGTTTTACTGAGCGCCTGCGGCGGCGGCGGAGGGTCGGCCGGAACTACTTCCGGTAGTGCGCCTGCTCCTGTTACTCCACCAGCAGCGCTATTTACCACAGCTCCTGCTAGTATTACCGTCGCTGTGGGAGCAGCACAGGAATACAGCATCAGCGGAGGGGCCCCACCCTACAAGGTCTTTAGCAGCAATGTGCAGGTTTCAGTTGCCGGCGTAAAAGATGCCGCTTTTACCATCGGTGGCATTGCACCGGGAGCCGCGACCATTACGGTAAGCGATGCGGCCGCCAAAACCAGCGTTGTTACGGTCACGGTTGGCAACCTGGCGCCCTTCGCCACCAACGCACCGGCGACATTGACACTTTTACAAAGCACAAAAAACAGCTTTACGCTTTCGGGCGGCGTTCCCGGCTACAGCGTGGTGTCGGCCGACAGCCGTTTCGTTACGGCCACCGTTACCGGAACAACCCTCAACATCAATGCTGTCGCTCTTACAGCCATAGCGGTACCGGTGCAGGTTAGCGATGCCGCAGGCACGGTTTTGACCATCACCGTGACCGTCGGCAGCAGTTCGACGCTTGATGTCTTCTCGACGGCGCCGGCCGCGCTTTCCCTTGCTCCGCAATCGACGGCGACCTTCACGATAGGAGGAGGTACGCCGCCATATTCCGTGACGTCCAGCAATACATCGGCCGCCACGGTAAGTATCAACGGTGGCGTTTTGACGATAACCTCATTCTCTCCTTCGACGGCTGGCTCGGGTAATGTGGCGACTATCACGGTTCGCGATGCAAATGCGAAAACGGCCACTCCAATTGTCGTCACCGTGACAGCGCTTCCTTTTGTGCTGTCAGCGACGACGATCACGGCTTTTGTCGGGAGGGTGATCGATGTCACCATTTCTGGCGGAACGCCTCCTTACAGAGTTGCTTCCAGCCTCCCCGCCGCTGTCACTGCAACGCTGTCACCGAGTCAAACCGATTTCCGACTGACGCTTAATAGTCCTTCCACTGTTGATGTTTTTGTGCTCGATGCGAATAACCAGCAGCAAAAATTGACAGTTACAGTTATTGCCGGTACTCCAAGCCTCGGCTTGTCGCCAAGTGCGCTCACCGTTTCTGAAACCGACACTCAGGACATCTTGCTCACCGTCTTGGGCGCCGCGGCGGGTACACCGCCCAGAGTGTTCAGCTCGGATACTGGAAGGCTGAAAGTCTCCCCGATTTCCGGCAATACCGTGACGGTCAGCACCGGTAGCAGCCGTTGCGTTGACAAAGACACTGCCGTCAGTATTACCGTCATTGATTCAAATGGTGCCTCAGGTACGGCCACGATTACGATCAAGGATAACGGTAATACGGCTGCCGTGGCTGCGTCCGGTAGTACGGTTGCCGTGGCTGCGTCGAATTGCCCGCCGTAACCCCTCGCTGTCAAAGGACAATGGCTTGATCGGCTTGGTCGGTCTGCCCGGAAGTGGCAAAACCACAGTCGGGCGTCAATTGGCTCGCAGGCTCGGACTGTCGTTTACCGACTCCGACCACATCATCGAGCAGCGGCTGGGCTGCTCGATCAGGGCGTTCTTCGAGCGCGAGGGCGAAACGCCTTTTCGCGATATCGAACAGACCGTGATCGACGAATTGACCCAACAATCGTTCGGCGTGGTCTCCACCGGGGGCGGCACTGTGTTGCGCGAAGCAAACCGCAAGCATTTGCATGAGCGCGGTTTCGTGATTTACCTGCGCTCGGGCGCCGACGATCTGTTTCGCCGTCTTCGGCACGACGTCAACCGGCCGCTGCTGCAGGTGCCTGATCCGCTGGGCCGGCTGCGCGACCTGTATGCCCAGCGCGATCCGCTGTACCGGGAAACCGCCCACTTCGTGATGGAAACCGGCCGGCCTTCCATTTCCACGCTGGTCAACATGATCATCATGCAACTCGAACTGGCGGGCATCTTTCCCGCCTCGTAACCAGGACCGCAGCGCCCACCTCAAGCGTTGTTCACGCCACTGTCCGACGCCATCAATTGTCCGCCCCTACACTTGCCCTGATGCAAGCTAATTCTTCCACCGCAACGGCTCAGGTGCAGATTGACTTGGCCGACAGGAGCTACGCCATTGCCATTGGCAGCCAGCTGCTGGGCGACGCCCTCACTTACCGGAATTTGCCCCAGGCGGCGACGGCGCTGGTGGTCTCCAACACCACCGTCGCGCCCCTGTATGCGGCGAAGCTGATGGACGCGCTGCGGCCGCGTTATGCGAGGGTGCTGCAGCTCAGCCTGCCCGATGGCGAGGCGCACAAGGACTGGCCGACCTTGCAGCTGATCTTCGACGCCCTGCTGCAAAACGGCTGCGACCGCAAAACCGTGCTGTTCGCGCTCGGCGGTGGCGTGGTGGGCGACATGACCGGCTTTGCCGCCGCCAGCTACATGCGCGGCGTTCCCTTCGTGCAGGTGCCGACGACGCTGCTGGCGCAGGTCGATTCGTCGGTCGGCGGCAAGACGGCCATCAACCATCCGCTTGGCAAGAACATGATCGGCGCTTTTTACCAGCCGCTGCGGGTGGTGTGCGATCTGGATGTGCTGAAGACCCTGCCGGCGCGTGAACTCAGCGCCGGCCTGGCTGAGGTCATCAAATACGGGCCGATTGCCGACATGGCGTTTTTCGACTGGATCGAAGCCAATATTGACGCCCTGCTGGCCAGGAATGCCGCCGCGCTGGCGCACGCAGTCCGGCGCTGCTGCGAAATCAAGGCCGAGGTTGTCGGTCAGGACGAGCGCGAAGCCGGCCTGCGGGCCATCCTGAACTTCGGGCATACCTTCGGCCATGCGATCGAATCCGGACTCGGCTACGGCGAATGGCTGCATGGCGAGGCCATCGGTTGCGGCATGGTGATGGCTGCGCAGCTGTCGCAGCGACTGGGACTTGTCGACTCGCTGTTTGTTGAACGCCTGAGCCGATTGATCAAAAAGGCCGGATTGCCGACCCAGGGTCCGGTGCTGTCGGTTTCCGACAACGCAGGCCGTTACCTCGAAATGATGCGGCACGACAAAAAATCCGAAGCGGGTGAAATCCGATTCGTGGTAATCGATCAGCCGAGCCGGGCCGCCGTGCGCACCGCGCCCGATGCGCTGGTGCGCGAGGTCATTGACATGTGCTGCGCCTGATCGACACCGTATCGGACGCAAGAGGCGATGTACTATGAATTTAATAGCTGCTTACGCGCTTGGATATTGCGTAAAAGGCCTATTTGATGCATAAATCATGAGCTTGGCCCCCTACGCCTGCGACCCGGCGCTGACGCGTGGCCGCCGCATTCCCGAAGCGGTCGCGCCGACGCGCACCGATTTCCAGCGCGACCGCGACCGCATCGTGCATTCCACCGCGTTCCGGCGCTTGGTCTACAAAACCCAGGTTTTCCTGAACCATGAGGGCGACTTGTTCCGCACCCGCCTTACCCATTCGCTTGAAGTGGCGCAGCTGGGCCGATCGATCGCGCGCACGTTACGGCTGAACGAAGACCTGGTCGAGGCGATCGCCCTGGCGCACGACCTGGGCCACACGCCTTTTGGCCATGCCGGCCAGGACGCGCTCAACGACTGCCTGCAGCGTCACAATCCCGACAGCGCCGGTTTCGAGCACAACCTGCAAAGCCTGCGCGTGGTCGATGCCCTGGAACAGCGCTACCCGGCGTACGACGGCCTGAACCTGACCTTCGAAACACGCGAAGGCATCCTGAAGCACTGCTCCAGGCGCAACGCGCGCCGCATCGAAGCCAGAGAGCCCGGCGGCGTGGCGCGCCGCTTTGTCGAACAGCCTGCGCAAGGTCCGGTCTGGCGCCAGCCCGGCCTGGAGGCGCAACTGGCCAACCTGGCTGATGAAATTGCCTACAACGCCCATGACATCGACGACGGCGTGCGCTCGGGCCTGCTCAGCCTGGAGCAGCTGGACGAAGTGCCGCTGTTCAGCCGCCATCGGCGCGAAACGCTTTCGGCGCACCCTGGCCTTCGAGGCCGGCGGTTGCTGTACGAAACCATCCGGCGCATGCTCAGCGCCCAGGTCTACGACGTGATCGATGCGACGCAGGAGGCAATCGACAACGCCGCGCCGGCCAACGTCCAGGCTGTCCGCCAGCACTCGGCGCTGGTCTGCTTTTCAACTGAAATGGCCTCGCTGTCGGGGTCGCTCAAGCGTTTCCTGCTACAAAATCTGTATCGCCATCCGCAGGTGGCGCAAACCTCGGTCGCGGCCCGGCAGGTGGTTCGCGACCTGTTCGACGCTTACCTGAACGACCCGGCGCAGATGGCCGGCGATTCGGCAGGCCGCTCCAGTGCCAGTGTGCTGCCGGCTACCGCCGAGACCCGGCCCGAGCGCAAGGTTGCCGACCACATCGCCTGCATGACCGACCGTTTCGCCGCCAAGGAGCACGAACGGCTCAAGGGACACGCTGTTTTCCCGGTGTGACGCGCCCGGATGACCGAGCCGACACAAGCGCACGTCCACAACCCGGGCGCCGCCCGATATGTGATCGCCGCCGGCGTAGTCGCCGCACTGCACGTTGGCAAGCTGCCGCCCGCGCTGCCCGTTCTCGAGCGGGTGCTGGGAATTTCGCTGGTGCAGGCCGGGTTTCTGCTCTCGCTGGTCCAGGTGGCCGGTATGTCGCTCGGGCTGCTGACCGGGCTTGCGGTGCAACGCATTGGCTTCAAGCGCAGCATGCTGGCGGGGCTGGCGCTGCTCGGCTGCGCCAGCGCGCTGGGCGGCCTGGCGCAAGGCGCGACCTGGCTGCTGGCGATGCGGGCGCTTGAAGGCCTTGGATTTCTCTGGGCGGTGCTGCCCGGCCCGGGCCTGCTGCGCCGGCTGGTTCCACAGGAGCGCGTGAACCGCACCATGGGGGTCTGGGGTACCTACATGCCGCTCGGCGCGTCGCTTGGCCTGCTGCTCGGACCGTGGGTGATGCAACTGGCCGCGCCAGACATCGGCTGGCGGATCTGGTGGTGGCTGCTGTCGGCCTTGACCGTCCTGCTGGCGCTGCTGCTTGCATGGAAGCTGCCTGCCGATCTTTCCATTCGGGTCGCGGCAGGGGCCGGCCTGGTCAGCTCCAATCGGAAATTGCTCGGCGCTACCTTGCGTTCGCGTCCAGTCTGGCTGATGGCGCTGACCTTCGGGGCCTATTCAGGGCAGTGGCTCGCAGTCGTCGGTTTTTTGCCGTCGATCTATGCGCAGGCAGGCCTGGCCGGCGGCAGCGTGGCGTGGCTCACGGCGTTGGCGGCGGCAGTTAATATGGTCGGCAATGTTGCCGCGGGGCGGCTACTCGGGCGCGGCTTCATGCCGCCGGTATTGCTGGCGGCGGGTTTCGTGTCGATGGCGGGCGGCGCCATGCTGGCGTTCGCCGTGGTCGGGCATCCATGGCTGCAGTATGCCGGCGTCCTGATTTTTTCGGCTGTGGGCGGCCTGATTCCGGGCACCTTGTTCGGTCTGGCGATCAGGCTGGCGCCCGGCGCCGACACGGTGTCCACCACCGTGGGCTGGATGCAGCAGTGGTCGGCGCTCGGCCAGTTCGCCGGGCCGCCGCTGGTCGCCTGGATCGCGGTTCGGGCCGGCGGCTGGCATTGGACAGGCTGGGTCAGCGTGGCGCTGTGCGCCATCGGGCTGTGGCTCGCGGCCAGCATTCGTCGCGCTCTGCGCTACTGATTCAGGAGCTGGTTACGCACGTGTTTGCTGGCCTGCAGCCTTTTTGCATGCCGAAAATTCAACGCCTTCGACGGTCAGCCGCAGGGATCATGACATTCCAACCATGGAAGCGAAGTCGGACTCTGTGAGTATGCGGATGGTCAGTCCCTTGGCGATCAACTCCTCGGCCTTGCGATGCTTGCCGCTTTTCTCGTGCCCGTTCAGAAGCCGGATGTCCTGATCGCCCACCACGAGCAAGGTGGTGTGTTTGGTCACACCGTCCGCCGTCTCGCATCCGGCCCTAGACGCCATTTCAGCGGCCTCCCGCCGAGGCATTGCGAGCGCTCCGGTGAATACTACGATCTCGCCAAACAAGGAGCCGTCAGGATTTCCATCCCTCGCCAAACTGTCGCTGGCGTTCGGGTTCATGGGGCGTTTAACCCTATCCACCCATATTTCCCAATCGAGGCTGGTATCCGCCATGGCCCTGATGAGAATCAGGCCTGCCACCCGAGCATCCTCCACGGCGTTGTGGTGCTCGAATTCAATTCCAAACTTCTTGGACAGGGCAGAGAGCCCGTAGCCCTTTTGGGCCACCTCGGGCCATGCCCTGCGTGCCACGCTGGCTGTGTTGAGCCAGAAGCATTCTGGGGGAGTGGCCGCATGCTTGGCTGAAGCCCTCGCGATGGCGTTCCGGTCGAAGGCCGTATGGATGGCGACGATCTGCCCTGCGATCCGCCGGTTGACCTCGACCGAGGCTTGCCTGTAATCAGGTGCTCCGCGAACGTCGTCCTCGTCAATGCCATGGATGGACACGTTCATGCCGTCGAAATAGTCCTTGGGATCGACAAGCGAAGACCATGAATCCACAACTTGACCATCCTCAAAGTGGACGATTCCAATCTGGCAAATGCTCGACATGTCCGGGTTGGCGGTCTCAACGTCCAGTGCGACAAACTTCACGATAATTCTTTCGGTGGGATGACCGTTTCATTCTCGCAGACAGACCCACACGTCATATTTATCGCAAACTCTGTTCTTGTGATTTGCTGTTCGTTTTGCAACTCCGGTCTGTCACTAACGGGGCCTCAGCCCGCCCTCGCATTGACCTTTGGCCGCTTATCCTTGTGCCAAGAGGGTCAGACGCCAATTAAACTAGCCGTTTGATCAAAAAACGTCGCCATGGCCCGCCTTCCCCGCCTGACCCTGCCCGGCTATCCGCACCACATCATCCAGCGCGGCAATAACCGGCAGGCGATTTTTTCAGGTCGGCCGGACTATCGGATGCTGCTCGCGTTGCTGGACGAAAACGCAAAAAAATTCGGCGTCGCGCTGCATGCGTATGTCTTGATGAGCAACCATTTCCACCTGCTCGCGACACCGTCCAGCGCCGACGGCCTGCCGCGGATGATGCAGGCGGTCGGGCGGCGCTATGTGCGCTATTTCAACGACAGCCAGCAACGCTCCGGAACGCTCTGGGAAGGGCGCTACCGCTCGACGCTGATCGAGACCGAGCGCTACCTGCTGGCGTGCATGGCCTACATCGACCTCAATCCGGTTCGCGCCGGCATCGTCAGGGAGGCGAAAGACTATCCGTGGTCGAGCCACGGTCACTATATCGGCCTGCGCTGTGACCGGATGGTCACGCCGCACTCCCTGTTTTGGACCATGGGCAACACCCCATTTGCGCGCGAAAAAGCCTATAGCGAACTGGTGAATGCCGGCATCTCGCGCCAACAGGAAGAGGCGTTGACCCGGTCTCTTCTGAGCGGATGGGCGCTGGGCGGTGAAAATTTTGTTACCAATTTGCAAAAGCATACCGAACGCCGTATCCAGATCGCCAAAGCCGGGCGCCCGATACGATCGCCTCTCAAAGGATAACCAGGCTGCAATGCACATGTGAATTGCATACTCCGCTATCATTTATGATATGTCCCCAATTATTAAAATTGGTTGTTTGGGAAACGATAATTACAATCTGACCCCAATTAAAGTTCTTGGCAAGATTATTGCGCTCCACTATGCTTGCCTTCCCGCCAAAGTTGTGAACCCCTGGCAAAGACAAGTGCCGCGTTGTGGCGCCGCTTTTCTAGCCGATCGACAAGGACTCGCCATGACCACGGCTGCTGAAATAAAGCATTTCGAACAACACGGCCTGTATGCCGGTGCCAACGAGCACGATGCCTGCGGCGTCGGTTTCGTCGCTCATATCAACGGTCAGAAAAGCCACGGCATTGTCCAGCAGGCGCTGAAGATTCTTGAAAACCTCGACCACCGGGGCGCTGTCGGCGCCGACAAGCTGATGGGCGACGGCGCAGGCATCTTGATCCAGCTGCCTGATGCGTTGTACCGCGAGGAAATGGCTGCTCAAGGCATTGCGCTTCCGCCGCCGGGCGAGTACGGCGTCGGCATGGTGTTCTTGCCGAAGGAGCATGCGTCGCGGCTGGCGTGCGAGCAGGCGCTTGAGCGCGCCGTCAGGGCGGAGGGCCAGGTGCTGCTCGGCTGGCGCGACGTGCCGGTCGACCGTGTCATGCCGATGTCGCCGACCGTTCGCAAAAAGGAACCAATCCTGCGCCAGATTTTCATCGGCCGCGGCAACGACGTAATCGTGCAGGACGCACTGGAGCGCAAGCTTTACGTGATCCGAAAGACCGCCAGCGCGGCGATTCAGCGCCTGCGGCTGACGCACAGCAAGGAATACTATGTTCCCAGCATGTCGAGCCGCACCGTGGTCTACAAGGGCCTGCTGCTGGCCGATCAGGTCGGCACCTATTACCTCGACCTGAAAGACCTGCGTTGTGTCTCCGCGCTGGGCCTGGTGCACCAGCGCTTTTCGACCAACACCTTTCCCGAATGGCCGCTGGCGCACCCCTACCGTTATGTGGCGCACAACGGCGAGATCAACACCGTCAAGGGCAACTACAACTGGATGAAGGCGCGCGAAGGCGTGATGTCGTCGCCGGTGCTGGGCGCCGACCTGCAAAAGCTCTATCCGATCAGCTTTCCCGGCCAGTCCGACACCGCCACGTTCGACAACTGCCTGGAACTCCTGACCATGGCCGGCTACCCGATCAGCCAGGCCGTGATGATGATGATTCCCGAGCCGTGGGAGCAGCACACGACGATGGACGAGCGCCGCAAAGCTTTCTACGAATACCACGCCGCCATGCTCGAACCCTGGGACGGCCCGGCATCGATCGTCTTCACCGACGGCCGGCAGATCGGCGCGACGCTCGACCGAAACGGCCTGCGCCCGTCGCGCTACTGCATCACCGACGACGACCTGGTCATCATGGCGTCGGAGTCGGGCGTATTGCCGATTCCCGAACACAAGATCGTCCGCAAATGGCGGCTGCAGCCGGGCAAGATGTTCCTGATCGATCTGGAACAGGGCCGCATCGTCGATGACGAAGAAATCAAGGCGACGCTGGCGCACGGCAAGCCGTACAAGCAGTGGATCGAAAATCTGCGCATCAAGCTCGATGATGTACAGGCAAAAGAACCCTCACCCCAACCCTCTCCCGCAGGTGGGAGAGGGAGCAACTCCTCTTCACTCCCTCTCCCCCCGGGAGAGGGCGGGGGTGAGGGTGCCCCCGCATCCGCATCTCTTCTCGACCGCCAGCAGGCCTTCGGCTACACGCAGGAAGACATCAAGTTCCTGCTCTCGCCGATGGCCAACAACGGCGAGGAAGCGACCGGCTCGATGGGCAACGACAGCCCGCTGGCGGTGCTGTCGAACAAGAATAAGCCGCTCTACAACTATTTCAAGCAGCTATTTGCCCAAGTGACGAATCCGCCGATCGACCCGATCCGCGAAGCCATCGTGATGTCGCTGGTGTCCTTCATCGGCCCCAAGCCGAATCTGCTCGACATCAACCAGGTCAACCCGCCGATGCGGCTCGAAGTCAGCCAGCCGGTGCTCGGCGCAGCCGACATGCAAAAGCTGCGCGACATTGAGGCGCACACGCAGGGCAAGTTCAGGAGCTACACACTCGACATCAGCTATCCGCTGGCCTGGGGCCACGAAGGCGTCGAGGCCAAGCTGGCGTCGCTGTGCGCCGAGGCGGTCGATGCAATCAAGGGCGGCAAGAACATCCTGATCGTCAGCGACCGCGCCATGAATGCGGCGCAGGTCGCGATTCCGGCGCTGCTGGCGTTGTCGGCGGTTCACCAGCACCTGGTGAAGGAAGGCCTGCGGACCACCGCCGGACTGGTAGTTGAGACCGGATCGGCGCGCGAAGTGCATCACTTCGCCGTGCTCGCCGGCTACGGCGCCGAGGCGGTCCATCCCTACCTGGCGCTGGAAACCCTGGCCGAACTGTGCCAGGGCCTGCCGGGCGACCTGAGCGTCGACAAGGCGACCTACAACTACATCAAGGCGATCGGCAAGGGCCTGTCCAAGATCATGTCCAAGATGGGTGTATCGACCTACATGAGCTACTGCGGCGCGCAGCTGTTCGAGGCGATCGGATTGAGTCGCGGCACCATCGACAAGTTCTTCACTGGCACCGCCAGCCAAGTCGAGGGCATGGGCGTTTTCGAGATCGCCGAGGAAGCGCTGCGCATGCACAAGGCCGCTTTCAGCGACGACCCGGTGCTGGCCAACATGCTCGATGCCGGCGGCGAATACGCCTGGCGTGTTCGCGGCGAAGACCATATGTGGACGCCCGACACGATCGCCAAACTTCAGCATTCGACGCGCGCCAACAACTGGAACACCTACAAGGAATATGCCCAGCTCGTCAACGAGCAGAACCGCCGCCACATGACGCTACGCGGCCTGTTCGAGTTCAAGATCGACCCGAGCAAGGCGATTTCCATCGACGAAGTCGAGCCCGCCAGTGAAATAGTCAAGCGCTTCGCCACCGGCGCCATGTCGCTCGGCTCGATCAGCACCGAAGCGCATGCGACGCTGGCCGTCGCCATGAACCGCATCGGCGGCAAGAGCAACACCGGGGAGGGCGGCGAAGACCCCAACCGCTATCGCCAGGAACTCAAAGGCATTCCGATCACGCGCGGCGACACGCTCAAAAGCGTCATCGGCGCCAAACAGGTCGAAGTCGATTTGCCGCTACAGGACGGCGACTCGCTGCGTTCGCGCATCAAACAGGTCGCTTCGGGCCGCTTCGGCGTCACCGCCGAATACTTGGTGTCAGCCGACCAGATCCAGATCAAGATGGCGCAGGGCGCCAAGCCGGGCGAGGGCGGCCAGCTGCCCGGCGGCAAGGTCAGCGAATACATCGGCTCGCTGCGCTATTCAGTGCCCGGCGTCGGCCTGATCTCTCCGCCGCCGCACCACGACATTTATTCGATCGAGGATCTCGCGCAGCTGATCCACGACCTGAAAAACGTCAATCCGCGCGCCAGCGTCAGTGTCAAGCTGGTGAGCGAGGTCGGTGTCGGAACGATCGCCGCCGGCGTCGCCAAGGCCAAGTCCGACCATGTCGTGATCGCCGGCCATGACGGCGGAACCGGCGCCTCGCCCTGGTCGTCGATCAAGCATGCCGGCTCGCCCTGGGAAATCGGCCTGGCTGAAACCCAGCAGACGCTGGTGCTGAACCGCCTGCGCGGCCGCATCCGGGTGCAGGCCGACGGACAGATGAAAACCGGCCGCGATGTGGTGATCGGCGCACTGCTCGGCGCCGATGAATTCGGCTTCGCCACCGCGCCGCTGGTGGTCGAAGGCTGCATCATGATGCGCAAATGTCACCTCAACACCTGCCCGGTCGGCGTCGCCACGCAAGACCCGGTGCTGCGCGCCAAATTCAGCGGCAAGCCTGAGCATGTCGTCAACTACTTCTTTTTTGTCGCCGAGGAGGCGCGCCAGCTGATGGCGCAGCTCGGCATCGCCAAGTTCCACGACCTGATCGGCCGGCCCGACCTGCTCGACACCCAGAAAGGAATCGAGCACTGGAAGGCCAGCGGCCTGGACTTCAGTCGTTTGTTCTACCAGCCGCAAGTGCCGGCCGATGTGCCGCGCATGCATGTCGAAACCCAGGACCATGGACTGCACAAGGCGCTGGACATTCGTCTCATCGAAAAATCGAAGGCGGCGCTGGAAAAAGGCGAAAAAGTCCACTTCATCGAGGTCGTGCGCAACGTTAACCGCACCGTCGGCGCGATGCTGTCGGGCGAGCTGACGCGGCTCCGCCCCGAAGGCCTGCCCGACGACACGCTGCGCATCCAGCTCGAAGGCACGGGCGGCCAGTCGTTCGGCGCATTCCTCGCCAAAGGCATCACGCTGTACCTGATCGGCGACGCCAACGATTACACCGGCAAGGGCTTGTCCGGCGGGCGTATCGTCGTTCGCCCGAGCATCGATTTTCGCGGTGACGCCGCCCGGAACACCATCGTCGGAAACACCGTGCTGTACGGCGCGACCACAGGCGAGGCCTTCTTCAGCGGCGTTGCGGGCGAGCGTTTCGCGGTACGACTGTCGGGCGCGACGGCCGTCGTGGAGGGCACGGGCGACCATGGCTGCGAATACATGACCGGCGGCACGGTTGCCGTGCTGGGCAAGACCGGCCGCAATTTCGCCGCCGGCATGAGCGGCGGCGTGGCGTACGTATACGACGAGGACGGCCAGTTCGCGTCGCGCTGCAATACCTCGATGGTGTCGATGGACCGGGTCGTCAGCACGGCCGACCAGCACAGCCACGACAAGTCGGACTGGCACGCCGGCGCGAGCGACGAGGAAATCGTCAAGCGCCTGCTGCAGGACCACAACCGCTGGACCGGCAGCAAGCGCGCGCGCGAACTGCTCGACACCTGGAGCGTTTCGCGGCTGAAGTTTGTCAAAGTGTTCCCGAATGAGTACAAGCGGGCGCTGATCGAGCGCAAGGAGCGCCGGGTCGAAGCTTCGACCGAAACCACGCGCGGCCAGGTGGCGACCAACCATCACGACGCGGCGCTTGCCAAATAAAGCTGGCAGCCAAATTGCCTTTTGCTATGGTATTAATAGCTGCTTGCGTACGCCAGTAAAGCGCAAATAGCATAAAACACTTAAAAATATTGCACAGGACGCGTCATGGGAAAAATCACCGGCTTCATGGAATACGAGCGCATCGAGGAGGGCTACAAGCCCGTCCCCGAGCGGCTGAAGAACTACAGGGAATTCATCATCGGCCTGGACGACAAGCAGGCCAGCGTGCAGGCGGCGCGCTGCATGGACTGCGGAACCCCGTTTTGCAACAGCGGCTGCCCGGTGAACAACATCATTCCCGACTTCAACGACATGGTGTTTCGCGCCGACTGGAAAAATGCCTTCGACACGCTCGACAGCACGAACAATTTCCCCGAGTTCACCGGCCGCATCTGCCCGGCGCCGTGCGAGGCGGCCTGCGTACTGAATGTCAATGACGACGCTGTCGGCATCAAGTCGATCGAGCATGCGATCATCGACCGCGCCTGGGCCGAAGGCTGGGTTGCGCCGCAGATGGCCCCGCACAAGACCGGCAAGAAGGTCGCCGTCGTCGGCTCCGGCCCGGCCGGTATGGCCGCCGCCCAGCAACTGGCGCGCGTCGGCCACGACGTGACCTTGTTCGAGAAAAACGACCGCATCGGCGGCTTGCTCCGCTACGGCATTCCCGACTTCAAGATGGAAAAAATCCACATCGACCGCCGCGTCGAGCAAATGAAAGCCGAGGGCGTGACGTTTCGTTGTGGCGTGATGGTCGGCAGCCTGCCCAAGGACTCGAAAGTCATCAACTGGGCCAAGGAAACCATTGCGCCCGAGCAGCTTCAAAAAGACTTCGACGCTGTGATCCTGACCGGCGGCGCCGAGCAGTCGCGCGACCTGCCGGTGCCTGGCCGCGAACTGAGCGGCGTGCATTTCGCGATGGAATTTTTGCCGCAGCAAAACAAGGTCAACGCCGGCGACAAGGTCAAGCACCAGCTGTCCGCCGCCGGCAAGCATGTCATCGTCATCGGCGGCGGCGACACCGGCAGCGACTGCGTCGGCACCAGCAACCGCCACGGCGCCGCCAGCGTGACCCAGTTCGAGCTGATGCCGCAGCCGCCCGAAGAGGAAAACCGGCCGCTGACCTGGCCGTACTGGCCGATCAAGCTGCGCACCAGTTCCAGCCATGAAGAGGGCTGCGAGCGCGAGTTCGCGATCTCGACCAAGGCGCTGATCGGCGAAAAAGGCAAGGTGACCGGCTTGACGACCGTTCGCGTCGAGTGGAAGGACGGCAAACTGGTCGAAGTACCCGGTTCGGAAACGACCTTGAAAGCCGACCTGGTGCTGCTGGCGATGGGTTTCGTTTCGCCGGTCGCGTCGGTGCTGGAATCCTTCGGCGTCGAGAAGGACAACCGTGGCAATGCAAAAGCCGGCACCGACTTTATCGGCGGCTATGCGACCAATGTTTCCAAGGTGTTCGCCGCCGGCGACATCCGGCGCGGCCAGAGCCTGGTCGTCTGGGCGATTCGCGAGGGCCGGCAGGCGGCGCGTTCGGTCGACGAGTTTTTGATGGGTTACAGCGACTTGCCGCGCTGACATCGCGTTAATTTAATGGCCGATATCTCTGCATCAGCGCTGGTTGAACTGAAGAATGTGACTTTTTCCTATCCGGGATCGGCGGGTGACCGTCTGATTTTGAATCGGATCAATTTGACAGTTCCACGCGGCAAGGTGACGGCGCTGATGGGCGCCTCGGGCGGCGGCAAGACCACCGTGCTGCGGCTCATCGGCGGGCAGCAGAAAGCAAACAGCGGCGACGTGCTGTTCGACGGCAAAAACATTGGCCGGATGAGCCAGTCCGACCTTTACGCCGCCCGCCGCCGCATGGGCATGCTGTTCCAGTTCGGCGCACTGTTCACCGATCTCAGCGTTTTCGACAACGTCGCCTTTCCGCTGCGCGAACATACCCGACTGACCGGCAGCCTGTTGCGCGACATCGTCTTGATGAAACTCACAGCCGTCGGGCTGCGCGGCGCGCAGGGTCTGATGCCGGGCGAGATTTCAGGCGGCATGGCCAGGCGCGTGGCGCTGGCGCGCGCCATCGTGCTCGACCCCGAACTCATCATGTACGACGAACCCTTCGCCGGCCTCGATCCGATTTCGCTCGGCACCGCGGCGCAACTTATTCGCCAGCTCAACGACACGCTGGGCATCACCAGCATCGTCGTCTCGCACGATCTGGAGGAAACATTTCGCATCGCCGACCAGGTCATCATCCTGGCCAATGGCGCCGTCGCCGCGCAGGGAACGCCTGATGAAGTCCGCAATTCCGACGACCCGCTGGTGCACCAGTTCGTCAACGCGCTCGCCGAGGGGCCGGTGAAATTCCACTATCCCGGACCGGACGTGGAAACCGATTTCGGCAACCCCGTCGCCGCGCCGAGCGGAAAACGTCGATGAGCAGCCGCTTCAGTCCGGCCCGCCTGCTGTCCGATGTGGGCCATGCCACGCGCCGGCAGCTTGCCGAAATGGGCTACGCCGCCCGCCTGCTGGCGCGACTGGCGGCGCTGACCGGGCCGGCGTTGGCGCGTTTCGGCCTGGTGCGCGACCAGATTTTCTTCCTCGGCAACTATTCGCTGGTGATCATCACCGTGTCCGGCCTGTTTGTCGGCTTCGTGCTCGGCCTGCAGGGCTATTACACGCTGCAGCGCTATGGCTCTTCGGAAGCACTCGGGCTGCTGGTCGCGCTCAGCCTGGTCAGGGAACTGGGGCCGGTTGTCACGGCGCTGCTGTTCGCCGGACGTGCCGGCACGGCGTTGACGGCCGAGATCGGCCTGATGAAAGCCGGCGAGCAACTGTCGGCGATGGAGATGATGGCGGTCGATCCGGTACGGCGCATCCTGGCGCCGCGCTTTTGGGGCGGCCTGATCGCCATGCCGCTGCTGGCGGCGGTGTTCAGCGCCGTCGGCATCTTGGGCGGCTGGGTTGTCGGCGTTTTGATGATCGGCATCGATTCCGGCTCGTTCTGGAGCCAGATGCAGTCGGGCGTCGATGTCTGGCGCGATGTCGGCAACGGTATCGTCAAAAGCATCGTGTTCGGCATCACCGTGACCTTTGTGGCGCTGCACCAGGGCTTCGAGGCGCAGCCGACGCCCGAAGGCGTTTCGCGGGCTACCACGCGCACCGTGGTAGTGGCGTCGCTGGCCGTGCTCGGTCTCGACTTTCTGCTCACGGCCTGGATGTTCAGCCTGTGACGGCGCCGCCTTCGTCCGCTGCTCGCGTGTCCATGCGAAAATCGCTTTTTTCCCGCGTGCCCGTCTGGTCTGAGCGCCGGCGCCACTGAAAGAAAACAAAAATGCAACGCTCGAAAATCGATCTCTGGGTCGGCTTGTTCGTACTGATCGGCCTGGCGGCGGTGCTGTTTCTCGCGCTCAAGGCAGCCAACCTGCTGACGCTGAGTTCGGGCGCCTCGTACCGGATCACCGCCAAGTTCGACAACATCGGAGGTCTGAAGCCGCGCGCCGCCGTGAAGAGCGCCGGCGTCGTGGTGGGCCGGGTCGAAGACATCAGTTTCGACGACAAGGCCTACCAGGCCAGCGTTCACCTGGCGATGGATGGCCGCTACGCGTTTCCCCGGGACAGTTCGCTGAAAATCCTGACCAGCGGTCTGCTCGGCGAGCAGTACATCGGCGTCGAAGCCGGTGGCGACGAGAAAAATCTCGCCGCCGGCGATGTCGTAAAGCAGACACAGTCGGCCGTCGTGCTGGAAAATCTGATCAGCCAGTTTTTGTTCAGTAAAGCGGCGGACAGCGGGTCCGTATCCCCGGCGACAACCGCGCCGGCAACGACAACAACAGAAAAAAAATGAATTCAAAAAAACTTCCAGGAAAAATGACCTTGGCCTCCTGGGCGACGGCGACGCTCGCGCTGTCCTTGCTGCAAGGCTGCGCCAGCGGACCCGGCACCATTGCCGACGATCCCTTCGAGCCGTTCAATCGCGGTGTCTTCCGTTTCAACGAGGGCCTCGACCGCGCCGTGCTCAAGCCGGTGGCGACGGCTTACCGCGACGCGACGCCGCAGCCGGTTCGCAACAGCGTCAACAATTTTTTCGAAAACATTTCCGATCTCTGGACGGCGGCGAACAGCCTTTTGCAAGCCAAGCCGCGCGAAGCCGCCGACAGCCTGGGCCGCTTTACGGTCAACACTCTGCTTGGCGTCGGCGGTCTTTTCGACATTGCCGGCAACAAGCTGAGCATTCCCAAGCACAAGGAAGATTTCGGCCAGACGCTGGGCAACTGGGGCATGGAAACCGGGCCTTACCTGGTGCTGCCGGTCCTGGGCTCGTCGAGCGTGCGCGACAGCATCGGCCTGTTCGTCGATGCGCAAGGCAACCTGGTGACGCAGATGGGCAACGTTCCGGCGCGCAATTCGCTCACCGGCTTGCGCCTTGTCGACACCCGCGCCAACCTGCTCAATGCCGGCAACCTGATGGACGCCGTCGCACTCGACAAATACACCTTTTCACGCGATGTCTATCTGCACCGCCGGCAAAGCCTGATTCGCGAGGAAAAGGGCAACGTTGAGGAGCGTTTTGACCTGCCCGAAGGCGCGCCTGCCTCGTCCGGCTCAACCCCCCGGTGACACGCTTTACAAAACTTCGACCGCCCGACACCTTTTAGCGTGGCTGAACGCCGCAATATCGTGTTTTCCGCTTTGATATTGAAAGAAAGAAAGAAAACCATGATCCGTAGAACGCTTGGACGATTTTTCACCGCCATGTTCACGCTGGCGTTGCTCGCTTCAGTTCCTGTCGCGCGCGCCGCCGCCGACGAGGCGCCCGACGCGCTGATCAAGCGCGTATCGAGTGAGGTGCTCGAGACGATCAAGTCAGACAAGGCGATTCAGTCGGGCGACATCAGTCGGGTGCTGACCCTGGTTGACAGCAAGGTAATGCCCAATGTCAACTTCACCCGCATGACTGCCTCGGCCGTCGGACGCAACTGGCGCCAGGCGACGCCCGAGCAGAAAACACGCCTGCAGGATGAGTTCAAGACCCTGTTGGTCCGTACCTACTCGGGCGCGCTCTCGCAGGTCAGGGATCAGACGCTCAATCTCAAGCCTTCGCGCGCGGTGGCTGGCGACAACGAGGTCGTCGTACGCACCGAAGTCATCGGCCGCGGCGAACCCGTGCAACTCGACTACCGCATGGAAAAAACGCCTACGGGCTGGAAGATTTATGACCTGAACGTCCTCGGCGTCTGGCTGGTGGAAACCTACCGCACCCAGTTCGCCCAGGAAATCAACGTTAGCGGCGTCGACGGTCTTATCGCGTCGCTGACGCAGCGCAACAAGTCCGGCGTGGGCGAGAAAAAATCCTCCTGAACCTGACTTGCAGGCGATCGCCATGGTGACATTGCCGTCGGATGTGACCCTTGCCAACGCGGCCGGTGTCGCTCAGGGCCTGAAAGCGGTGCTGCTCGCCGAGCCTGGTGACCCGACGGGGGTCGTGGTTGACGCCAGCAGTCTGACCGGGTTCGATTCGTCGGTGCTGGCGGTGCTCCTGGAATGCCGGCGACAGGCGCTCGCTGGCGGAAAGCGTTTTTCCGTGCATGGCCTGCCGGGGCGATTACGCCAGCTGGCCGGGCTTTATGGAGTCGCCGAACTCCTTCCCGCCGTAACCGAAGCCAGCTTCCCCGCTGGCGCCTGAAACTGGGCTGGGCGAAGTTTCTTGTGTCCGGCAGCCGGGCGAAATTGTGTGGCGGCGCCCAAGCGGCTAGGCGGCAAGCCTTAAAATGAGTGGCTCATGCCCGCCATCTCATTTCAGTCCGTCTCCAAAACCTATCCTCCCCCTCGAAAGCAAGCCGGCCCCGGCCTTAGGGCGCTCGACAGCGTTAGCTTCGACATTCAGCCCGGCGAGTTTTTCGGCCTGCTCGGCCCCAACGGCGCCGGCAAGACCACGCTCATCAGCATTCTGGCGGGGCTGTCCCGCGCCAGCGGCGGCCGGGTGCTGGTGCATGGCAGCGACGTGCTCAGCGACTATGCTACCGCCCGGCGCAAACTGGGCGTCGTGCCGCAGGAGTTGGTGTTCGACCCGTTTTTTACCGTGCGCGAAGCGCTGCGCATCCAGTCGGGCTATTTCGGTATCAAGCACAACGGCGATTGGATTGACGAGTTGCTCGCCAGCCTGGGCCTGGTAGACAAGGCCAATGCGAATATGCGCCAGTTGTCGGGCGGCATGAAGCGGCGGATGCTGGTCGCGCAGGCGCTGGTGCACAAGCCGCAGGTCATCGTGCTCGACGAGCCGACCGCCGGCGCCGATGTGGAGCTGCGCCAGACGCTCTGGCAATTCATCGCCATGCTGAACAAGCAGGGCAGCACCGTGCTGCTGACGACGCACTACCTGGAGGAAGCCGAGGCGCTGTGCAGCCGCATCGCCATGCTCAAGCAGGGCAAGGTGGTGGCGCTGGCGCAGACGTCCGAGCTTCTCAAGGCCGCTTCGAGCAATGTGCTCCGCTTCAAAATTGATAGCGAACTTCCCCGGCACCTTATGCGCCAGGCCCGAATTACAGGCCGGATTGTGCAGTTTCCGGCACACGACGCGCGTGAAATCGAGCATTACCTGGCGGCGGTGCGCGAGGCCGGGCTGGTCGCCGAGGACATCGAAATCCGCAAGGCCGACCTGGAAGACGTGTTTCTTGAAGTGATGGCGGGCAACCCGGGAGTCGCGGCATGAGCAGCGTAAAACCACATGGCGAGCAAGAAAGCAGTCGTGCGCCGCGCCGGGCCGCCCCAAGCAAGCACAGCCCCCTCGGGGGGCAGCGCGGTACGCGAAGCGACAAGCGTGGGGGCTCCATGACCGGCTGGCAGACGCTGTTTTATAAAGAGGTGCTGCGCTTCTGGAAGGTCGGTTTCCAGACTGTCGGCGCGCCGGTGCTGACGGCCGTGCTCTACATGCTGATCTTCGGCCATGTGCTGCAGGGGCAGGCGCTGGTCTACGGCAAGGTGAGCTACACCGCCTTCCTGGTGCCCGGCCTGGTCATGATGAGCGTGCTGCAAAACTCGTTCGCCAACAGCTCGTCGTCGCTGATCCAGAGCAAGATCATGGGCAGCCTGGTGTTCATCCTGCTTACGCCGCTGTCGCACTGGCACTGGTTTTTCGCCTATGTCGGCTCGTCGATCGCGCGCGGACTGCTGGTCGGCGCCGGCGTGTTTGTGGTGACGGTGTTTTTCGGCCAGCCCGGCTTTGTCGCGCCGGTGTGGATTGTCGTTTTCGCCGTGCTTGGCTCGGCCCTGCTGGGCGCGCTCGGCGTGATCGCCGGCCTGTGGGCGGAAAAGTTCGACCAGATGGCGACGTTCCAGAATTTCATAATCATGCCGATGACGTTTCTGAGCGGCGTTTTCTATTCCATCCACTCATTGCCGCTTTTCTGGCAACAAATCAGCCACCTGAATCCGTTTTTCTACATGATCGACGGTTTTCGCTTCGGCTTTTTCGGCGTCAGCGACGTCTCCCCTTGGCTCAGCCTGGGCCTGGTGCTGACGGCGTTTCTCGTCGTCAGCGCCGTCGCGGTCAACATGCTGCGCACGGGCTACAAAATCCGACACTGAAAATATGACACGCGAAGAACTTCAATCCCTGATCGCCGCAGGCCTGCCGTGCGAACACCTTGAACTCACCGGCGACGGCCGGCACTGGTACGCCACGATTGTGTCCAGTGCTTTTGAAGGCCAGCGCCTGATTCAGCGCCACCAGCGCGTTTATGCCACGTTGGGCGGCCGCTTGCAGACCGACGAGGTGCATGCGCTGTCGATGAAAACCTTTACGCCGGCCGAGTGGGCCGCCGCCGGCGCCGACTAAGCCATGGACAAATTGCGTATCAAGGGCGGCAGGTCCCTGGCCGGCTCGGTCGAAATCTCGGGCGCCAAAAACGCCGCGCTGCCCGAACTGTGCGCGGCCTTGCTGACCGCAGGGACGGTCACGCTTCTAAACGTTCCCGGCCTGCACGACGTGGCGACCATGCTCAAGCTGATCCGCAACATGGGCGTCGCCGCCGAACACAGCGCCGATGTTCCCGGCGAGGTGGTCGTCAACGCGGGCTCGCTGAATTCACCCGAAGCACCGTATGAACTGGTCAAGACCATGCGCGCCTCGGTGCTGGCGCTGGGGCCGCTGCTGGCGCGCTTCGGCGAGGCCAGGGTGTCACTTCCTGGCGGCTGCGCTATCGGTTCGCGGCCGGTGGACCAGCACATTCGGGGTTTGCAGGCGATGGGCGCCGACATCGCTGTCGAGCACGGTTATATGCTCGCCCGGTTGCGGGCTGGACAGACACAGCTCAAGGGTGCGACCATCACGACCGACATGGTTACCGTCACCGGCACCGAAAATTTTCTGATGGCCGCGACGCTGGCCGAGGGCGAAACCATTCTCGAAAACGCCGCGCAAGAGCCCGAGATCGCCGACCTGGCCGAGATGCTCATCAAGATGGGCGCGAAAATTGAAGGCCACGGCACACGCCGGATCCGCATCCAAGGTGTCGAGCGGCTGCACGGCTGCACCCATCAAGTGGTTGCCGACCGTATTGAAACAGGCACCTTTTTGTGCGCCGTGGCCGCCTCCGGCGGCAATGTCGTTTTGACTAACGGCCGCGCCGACCATTTGGAGGCGGTGATCGAAAAGCTGCGCGAAGCCGGTGCGATCGTGACGGCGGGCGACGGTTTCATCCGTATCGAATCGCAGGGCCGGCTGAAGGCGCAGTCGTTCCGCACCACCGAATATCCGGGTTTTCCGACTGACATGCAGGCGCAGTTTATGGCGCTCAACGCCATCGCCCAGGGCACGAGCACAGTCACTGAAACGATATTTGAAAACCGGTTCATGCACGTCAACGAGATGGCACGCCTGGGCGCCAACATCCACATCGAAGGCAAGGTCGCGGTGATAGCGGGCGTTGAAAAGCTCTCGGGCGCCACCGTGATGGCGACCGACTTGCGCGCCTCGGCCAGCCTGGTGATCGCCGGCCTGGTCGCCGACGGCGAAACATTGGTCGAACGCATCTATCACCTCGACCGGGGCTATGACCAGATGGAGGCCAAGCTGCGCGGCATTGGGGCCGACATCGAAAGGGTGAGGGCATGAACCCCCACGCTTGTCGCTTCGCGTACTGCGCTGCCCCCCGAGGGGGCCGCCCGCCTGCGGCCCGGCAAAGCCGGTTCCGCGGCTCGAACTGGTACTGGCGGTTCTCGCTCGCTTGCATGTCCATTCTTTGAAAGCATCACCTTGATCACGCTCGCTCTTTCCAAAGGCCGCATCTTCGACGACATCCTGCCGCTGCTTAAAACAGCCGGCATCGAAGTCCTCGACGACCCGGAAAAGTCGCGCAAGCTGATCTTGGACACCAACCGGCCCGGCCTGCGCGTGGTGCTGGTGCGCGCCACCGACGTGCCGACCTATGTGCAGTATGGCGGCGCCGACCTGGGCGTGGTCGGCAAGGACACGCTGCTCGAATCGGGCAGCCAGGGCCTGTACCAGCCGCTGGACCTGCAAATCGCCAGGTGCCGCATCAGCGTGGCGGTGCGCGAGGGTTTCGACTACGTTGCGGCGGTCAAACAGGGTTCGCGGCTGAAGGTGGCGACGAAATACGTGGCAATCGCGCGCGAGTTTTTCGCCACGAAAGGCGTACACGTCGACCTGATCAAGCTCTACGGCAGCATGGAGCTGGCGCCGCTGACGGGTCTTGCCGACGCGATCGTCGATCTCGTTTCGACCGGCAACACGCTCAAGGCGAACCATCTGGTCGAGGTCGAACGCATCATGGACATCAGCTCGCACCTTGTCGTGAACCAGATCGCGCTCAAGCTGAACCAGGCGCCGATTCGCCAACTGATCGATTCGTTGGCCTCGGCGCTCGCCACATCCGAAATCAATTATTAGCTATGAATTTAATAGCTACTCCCGCCCGCCTGTCGTGCATAGACAGTACTTTCGAGGCTCAATTCAAGGCCAGACTGCACTGGTCGGCTGAAACCGATGACGACATCGAGCGGCGCGTCGCCGACATCTTGGCCGATGTGCGGCTGCGCGGCGATGCGGCGGTGCTCGACTACACCGCGCGCTTCGACGGACTAAAGGCCGCGGCTATGGGCGAGCTCGAACTCACGCAAGCCGAACTCAAGGCCGCCTTCGAGGCGATTCCTGCTGCGCAGCGCGACGCGCTGCAGGCCGCGGCCCAGCGTGTCCGCACCTATCACGAGGCACAAAAAAAGGCTAGCGGCGAAAGCTGGAGCTACCGCGACGAACACGGCACGCTCCTCGGCCAGAAGGTCACGCCGCTCGACCGCGTCGGCATTTACGTTCCGGGCGGCAAGGCGGCGTATCCGTCGTCGGTGCTGATGAACGCTATTCCCGCGCATGTCGCCGGCGTGGCGGAAATCATCATGGTCGTTCCCACGCCCAAAGGCGAAAAAAATGCGCTGGTGCTGGCTGCCGCCTACGTCGCGGGCGTGACGCGCGCCTTCACCCTCGGCGGCGCGCAGGCGATTGCCGCGCTGGCTTACGGCACGGCCACCGTGCCCAGGGTCGACAAGATCACCGGCCCCGGCAACGCCTATGTGGCGAGCGCCAAGAAACGCGTGTTCGGCGCGGTCGGCATCGACATGATCGCCGGGCCGTCCGAAATCCTGGTGCTCGCCGACGGCACGACTCCCGCCGACTGGTCGCGATGGATCTGTTCAGCCAGGCCGAGCATGACGAACTGGCGCAGAGCATTCTGCTGTGCCCCGACGCGGCTTATATCGACGAAGTGCAGCAAGCGATGAACCGTCTGCTGCCCGCCATGCCGCGCGCCCCGATCATTGCCACATCGCTGAACGATAGAGGCGCGCTGATCCACACCCGCAGCATGGAAGAAGCGTGCGAGATCAGCAACCGCATCGCGCCCGAGCACCTGGAAATCTCCAGCCGCGACCCGCACCGCTGGGAGCCGCTGCTCAGGCACGCCGGGGCGATTTTCCTCGGCGCCTGGACCAGCGAAAGTTTGGGCGACTACTGTGCCGGGCCGAACCATGTGCTGCCGACCAGCGGCACGGCGCGCTTTTCCAGCCCGCTCGGCGTCTACGATTTTCAGAAGCGTTCCAGCCTGATCGAGGTCAGCGAAGCCGGCGCTCAAACGCTGGGCAAGATCGCGTCGGTGCTGGCGCACGGCGAGGGTTTGCAGGCGCATGCGCGGGCGGCTGAAATGAGACTGAATACGTTCTAACTGTTGTATGCACTAATTTCGTGTAACACGAATTTCATGTAAACTGGTCCCATGAAAAACGTCACCATTACCGTGGAAGATGCCGCCCTTGAATGGGCGCGCATTGAGGCTGCCAAACGCAACTCCAGCGTCTCACGCATGGTCGGTGAGATGATTTCCGAAAAAATGCTTCGCGACGTCGCATACGAAACCGCCATGCGAGAGGCTCTGAAGTTTGAGCCCATCGTGTTTGAAGGCCCTTATTTGACACGCGACGAGATTTATGCCGAACGACTTGACCGTTTTCGTTGATACCAACGTCTTGCTGTATGCGCAAGACCCGCGAAATGCCGACAAACAGGCCTCCGCTGAAAAATGGCTGCAGTGGTGCTGGCAAGCGCAAGCAGGACGATTGAGTACCCAGGTGCTCAATGAGCTTTACGCCAATTTGCGCCGTGTCGCACCCAAGCTGCCTGTGGAGCAGGCCAGAAGCGTGGTCAAGCGCTACCGGGGCTGGAAGCCGTGGATTGTAGATGAAGTGACCGTTGACTTGGCTTGGTTCTTGCAAGATCGATTTTTACTGAGCTACTGGGACGCCTTGATGGTGGCTGCTGCTCAGCAGCTTGGCTGTGTTTATTTGCTGACGGAAGATATGCAGCACGAGCAGCGTCTGGACACCCTGCAAATCATCAATCCTTTTCGATGCGATCCGGCCATGCTCGGATTTGCTCCATGAGCCGACCCACCGCAATCCCAGGGGTATCCCGCATCCGCCAGGACGTTCAGTCCATGCACGCCTACGCCATCCAGGATTCGACCGGCATGGTCAAGCTCGACGCGATGGAAAATCCGCACCGGCTGCCCGCCGCGCTGCAGGCGCACCTCGGCCAGCGGCTGGGCGCGCTGGCGCTGAACCGCTACCCGGACGGCCGAGTCGATGATTTGCGCCGCGCGCTGGCCGACTATGCGCGGATGCCGGAAGGTTTCGGCATCATGCTCGGCAATGGATCGGACGAGCTGATTTCGCTGCTGGCGCTGGCCTGCGACGTGCCGGGCGCCTGCGTGCTGGCGCCGCTGCCCGGCTTTGTGATGTACGCGATGAGCGCGCAGCTGCAGGGCCTGAAATTCGTCGGCGTCGATCTGACGCCCGACTTCGAGCTCGACGAAGCGGCGATGCTGGCCGCCATTGCCGAACACCGGCCCGCCATCACCTACCTGGCCTACCCGAACAATCCGACCGCCAACCTGTGGGACGACGCGGTGATCGAAAGCATCATCGAGGCCGCCGGCGCGCAGGGCGGCCTGGTCGTCATGGACGAGGCCTACCAGCCGTTTTCCAGCAAGAGTTATATCGACCGCATTGAAAAACACAGCCACGTGCTGCTGATGCGAACGCTGAGCAAGTTCGGCCTGGCCGGCGTGCGCATCGGCTACCTGATGGGGCCGAAGGCGCTGATCGCCGAAATCGACAAGGTGCGCCCGCCCTACAACATCAGCGTGCTGAATTACGAATGCGCGCTGTTCGCGCTGGAGCACCGGGACACGTTCGCCGCGCAAGCCGCCGAAGTGGTGGCGCAACGAACTTTTCTGCTCGATGCATTGGCTGCGATGCCCGGCGTCAAGGCCTGGAAAAGCGATGCCAACATGATCGTGATCCGGGTGCCCGACGCCGCCAGAACGTTCGAGGGTTTGCGCCAGCGCAAGGTGCTGGTGAAAAACGTTTCTAAAATGCATGCTCTGCTGGTTAACTGCCTGCGCCTGACCGTCGGCACGGCCGATGAAAACGCGCAATTCCTCGCCGCGCTCGAACCCTCCCTATGACGACCTCCAATCCAGCCTGCATGAGCGCTCCGCGCACCGCCGAAGTTTCGCGCAACACCGCCGAAACGCAAATCACCGTCAAGCTCAACCTCGACGGCACCGGCCAGGCCAGGCTGTCGACCGGCATCGGCTTTTTCGACCACATGCTCGACCAGATCGCCCGCCACGGCCTGATCGACCTGGACATCCACGCCGTCGGCGACCTGCACATCGACGGCCACCACACCGTTGAAGATGTCGGCATCACGCTCGGGCAGGCGGTGGCCCAGGCCGTCGGTGACAAGAAGGGCTTGCGCCGCTACGGCCATGCCTATGTGCCGCTCGACGAGGCGCTGTCGCGCGTGGTGGTCGATTTTTCGGGCCGCCCCGGACTGGACATGAACGTGCCTTTCAAGAGCGGAATGATCGGCACTTTCGACAGCCAGTTGGCATATGAATTTTTCCAGGGCTTCGTCAACCACGCCTTTGTCACTTTGCACATCGACAACCTGAAGGGCGACAACGCGCATCATCAGGCCGAAACCGTTTTCAAAGCCTTTGCCCGGGCCTTGCGCATGGCGCTGGAAATCGATCCGCGCGCTGCTGGCGTGATTCCATCGACCAAAGGTTCGCTGTAAGGCCGACATCGCTATTATTTGTCGATGTTTTTGGCCATTTGGGCATATGCAGTGCGCGTGAGTGCTGTTAAATACGTAGCAGGCGTCATTTTTTCCTCTTTTGAATGTCCAATTTGAAAACGGTGGCGGTGGTCGATTACGGCTCGGGAAATCTGCGTTCGGTGTCGCAAGCCGTCCAGCATGTGGCGGCGGCCAGCGGCTACGAAGTCGTCGTCAGCTCGCGTGCGCAGGACGTGCTGGACGCCGAGCGCGTCGTGCTGCCCGGACAGGGCGCGATGCACGACTGCATGCGCGCGCTGGCCGAGTCGGGTCTGCAAGCGGCAGTGCTGCATGCGGCAGCCAACAAGCCGCTTTTCGGCGTCTGCGTCGGCATGCAGATGCTGCTCGACCAAAGCCACGAGGGCCTGGACGGTGTTGCGACGCCGGGCCTTGGGCTGATCCACGGCGAGGTCGTCAGGTTCAAACTGGAAAGCCGGCTCCAGCCCGACGGGAGCCGCTACAAAGTGCCGCAAATGGGCTGGAACGAGGTCTGGCAGACGCGGCGGGACGATGCGCAGGTCCACCCGGTATGGGCCGGGGTGCCCGACGGCGCGTATTTCTACTTCGTCCACAGTTTTTACGCCTGTCCGTCGGATGCGCGCCACATCGCCGGCGTCGCGGACTACGGCGGGCGCTTTGCGGCGGCGATCGCGCGCGATAATATTTTCGCCACGCAGTTCCACCCTGAAAAGAGTGCTGACCAGGGCCTGGCGCTCTACCGCAATTTCCTGCACTGGAAGCCCTGAACTGAAATCCCCACCGCGATTTCCCCCGTTCAAGGGGAGTCGTTTTTTTTAACGCCACTTTCCGCTTTTTCCAGCTCAACATGCTACTTATCCCCGCGATTGACCTGAAAGACGGTCACTGCGTTCGCCTGAAACAGGGCGACATGGACCAATCCACCACGTTCAGCGAAGACCCGGCAGCCATGGCGCGCAGCTGGGTCGACAAGGGCGCGCGCCGCCTGCACCTGGTGGACCTCAACGGCGCCTTCGCGGGCAAGCCCAAAAACGAAGCGGCGATCAAGCGCATCCTGGCCGAAGTTGGCAACGAAATCGACGTGCAGCTCGGCGGAGGCATCCGCGACCTCGACACCATCGAGCGCTACCTCGACGCCGGCCTGCGCTACGTCATCATCGGCACCGCGGCGGTGAAGAATCCCGGTTTCCTGCAGGACGCCTGCACCGCTTTCGGCGGCCACATCATCGTCGGGCTCGATGCGAAGGACGGCCGCGTCGCGACCGACGGCTGGAGCAAGCTGACCGGCCACGAAGTGGTCGATCTGGCGAAGAAATTCCAGGACTATGGTGTCGAGTCGATTGTCTACACCGACATCGGCCGCGACGGCATGCTCAGCGGCATCAACATCGACGCGACGGTCAAGCTCGCGCAGGCGCTGACGATCCCAGTGATCGCCTCGGGCGGCCTGTCGAACATGGCCGACATCGACGCGCTGTGCGCCGTCGAGGACGAGGGCGTGCAGGGCGTGATCTGCGGCCGCTCGATCTACAGCGGCGACCTGGATTTCGAGGCGGCGCAGGAGCGCGCTGACGACCTGAACGGCTAAGTACTTATCAGAGTACAAAGCCTAATCAATAAGGGCTTTCAATTTGGACTTTCTTTTTAGCGGAGCTTGACTACAGGCGGAAAAACTTTTTTAATATAGCTTAGTTCACAAATATAGAATTCGGTTTAATAACAGGTAATAACAATGAAACTAAATCTACCGGTTTTTCGCTATATTGCATTATCAACATTGCTTTTTAGTAACCAAGTATCGGCTCAACAGTTGATAAAGATTTCACAATCAGCATGGTTAGCACTTACGTCGTCTGAACGCGAATTGATTCAAAAAAGGTATGTGGTTGATCTGGCAGACCAAAATTCTTTTGGAATAATCATCGATAACCAAGGCGTTAACGAATCCACTGGCGGAACAACCGGCGGCGCTAATCTCGGCAGTGCGATCGCGAATGCTGCCTATATTGATAACGCACTCAAAGGAGGAAACTATTCTGCAAAGAATCAGTTGGCTGTAGGCATTCTTGGCATGATGCTTGGATCAACATTGGACCGTAATCCCAACGCGCAATATCACTATCGATATGCAGTACGTCTGGGCAGTGGCAATATCAAATACTTTGATGAAACCAAGAGCGACCGGTTTAGACATCCTGCAGGCATATGCGTGTCCGTGCCAAATATTACATTGGTGGACCAGCAACTTTGCATGCAGACAGCAGCGACTCTAAGAACAGCATATCTCGATCTGCCTGCAGCACAGATCGCCCCGGTCCTAGCAAGCGTACCAATTACGCTGGACAGACCAGCTGAACGTAGTCTAGCCGGTGATGCGACCGTTTCGCCGGTCCAAATAAATTGCAAACTGGGCAATCTTGCAGCGGTAAGAACGAGTGCTGTGAAGTGTGAATTAATTAAAGGGAGTCAGGTTCAATGATTAAGAGGTTTTTAGGTTTGGTTGCTTTTGTGACGCTAGGCGGGTGTGCTGTTAACTATACCTATCAGGGACAAAAATATGATTCGAAGGAAAAATTTCATCAAGCTGTAGACTCGTCTGTTTCTAATGTGATATCTGGCATCACTCCCTTGCCCACCCCACTCACGCAGAAGAAATTAGTATTTGCGATTCCAAGCGAAGCTACTATTATTAGCGAAAGTAAAAGGCGTTTTGTAACGGCCCAGGGTAGGGAGCCGAATGGTATAGCTTTAGAGATTCTAGAAAATTTACCTAAATCGACCTACAAGAATATAAAAATATTTTTTGATGGGGTTAGAAAACGCAATATATATTCAATGATTCAATTCGTCGAAATGGAGGCGATGACTGGTTCGATCTCTGCATCAGCGGATACGGATACCCTTTACATGATCGAGCCGGGTCCGAATTCTGTTCAGTGGTATTACACGTCGCTTAAACATGGCAAACAAATATTTGCTTATGACAGGAGTAGTCCTACGGCAGAGGGTAAAGTGCAAGCTTTTATAGAAGCGGTACAAGCACAGGCTATACGGGACTGACACTATCTGCTTGATAAACGTGCAGACGGAATGCTTAGCGCTCATATTCTTTTTCTGTCCTATATCGTCATTGAAATCTTCGAAAGTGTTCATGGCTGAAGACACACGTTGGCGTCAGCGGCTGGACAGCTTCTGCCAAGCGCGGCACCAGCTTCAGGCGGCGGTTGATCTGGGCCGGCAGCGCCCGCTGAGCGAATTGGAGCAACAAGGGTTGATACAGGCCTTCGAATTTACCCACGAGCTGGCTTGGAACGTCATGAAAGATTATTTGGCCCAGTTCGGCACCAGTAGGCTGATCGGGTCACGCGACAGCACCCGCGCCGCCTTTGCCGCCGAACTGATTGAAAACGGGGAGGACTGGATGGACATGATCGTCAGTCGCAATCTCACTTCGCACACCTACAACCTGGAAATCGCTGCCGCCCTGGCGAAAAAGATAGCTGAATGCTACGCGCCGTTGTTCAGCTTGTTTGAACAAAAAATGACGGAGCTTGAACGTGGGATCCGCCCGTAATCCAGCGGCGCTGGAGGCGGTGCGCGAATCAGGTGACTTCGGCTTGTCCAGCCGGGCCAGGGATTTGCTGGGCAGTGCATTTGCCGCTGAGTCGCGAATAAAAAGGGCGTTGATCTACGGATCACGTGCGAAAGGCAATTACCGTCCCGGCTCGGATATCGACATGGCACTGGATGCGCCGCACATGACGTACAGCGACTGCCTGCGCTTCGCCACCACGCTCGACGATCTGATGCTGCCCTGGCGGATAAACCTGTCGGTCTTGCATCAGATTGACAACCCGGCTTTGCTCGAACACATCGCCCGAGTCGGCAAGCCCCTTTGGACCAGACTCCCCTAGCATGCTCGCCAAACGCATCATTCCCTGCCTCGACGTGACCGGCGGCCGCGTCGTCAAGGGCGTTAATTTTCTCGAACTGCGCGACGCCGGCGACCCGGTTGAAATCGCCGCGCGCTACAACGACCAGGGCGCCGACGAGCTGACGTTTCTGGACATCACCGCCACCAGCGACGAGCGCGACCTGATCCTGCACATCGTCGAAGCGGTGGCTTCGCAGGTGTTTATTCCGCTAACCGTCGGCGGCGGCGTTCGCACCGTCGAGGACGTGCGCCGCCTGCTCAACGCCGGCGCCGACAAGACCAGCTTCAACTCGGCCGCGCTGGCCAATCCGCAGGTGATTGAAGACGCGTCGGGCAAATACGGCGCGCAGTGCATCGTCGTCGCGATCGACGCCAAGCGCCGCACGCCGGAAGACGCCAAGGCGCGCGGGCCGGGCTGGGATGTGTACAGCCACGGCGGACGCAAAAACACCGGGATCGACGCCGTCGCATGGGCGTCGGAGATGGCGCGGCGCGGCGCCGGCGAAATCCTGCTGACCAGCATGGACCGCGACGGCACCAGGGCCGGTTTCGACCTGGCGCTGACCCGCGCCGTCAGCGACGCCGTCAGCGTTCCGGTGATCGCCTCGGGCGGCGTCGGCAACCTGGACCACCTGGCCGACGGCGTGCAGCAAGGCGGCGCCGACGCGGTGCTGGCGGCCAGCATTTTTCTTACGGCGAATACACGGTCGGGCAGGCCAAGCGCCACATGGCCGGGCGCGGCATCCCGGTCCGGCTCTGATTTCAAGCGTTTTATGCCGTTTACGCCCGCTGGCCGTGCGTAAGCCGCTATCAATTTCATAGTTTTAGCGATCGCCGACAATACGCTTCATGAATTGGCTTGAAACCATCCGCTGGGACGAAAAAGGACTGGTGCCTGTCATTGCGCAGGAAATTTCGAGCGGCGACGTGCTGATGTTCGCCTGGATGAACCGCGAGGCGCTGGAAAAAACCGCCGCGCTCGGGCAGGCGGTGTATTTCAGCCGTTCGCGCGGGCGCCTGTGGCACAAAGGCGAGGAATCAGGTCATTTTCAGGCGGTGCATGAAATCCGCCTCGACTGCGACGCCGACGTGATCCTGCTCAAGGTCACTCAGCTCGGCCACGCGCCCGGCGATCCTGGAATTGCCTGCCACACCGGCCGCCACAGCTGCTTTTTCAGCCTTTACCAAGGCGACCAATGGGTCGCGGTCGAGCCGGTCTTGAAAGCGCCCGGCAGCATCTACAAATAGGCCTCAATTTTTTTAATCCGATGAATTCCAGCGATACCCTTGAGCGCCTTGCGTCCATCATCGAAAGCCGCAAGCCGGCCCATGGCGGCGACCCGGACAAGAGCTATGTCGCGCGGCTGCTGTACAAGGGCCCCGACGCGTTCCTGAAGAAAATCGGCGAGGAAGCGACCGAAACCGTCATGGCCGCCAAGGACATCGACCATGGCGGGCCGACCGCCGAGCTGAAGGCGAAGCTGGTCGGCGAAATGGCTGATTTGTGGTTCCACAGCCTGGTCGCGCTGGCCCATTACGGCTTGAAGCCCGCCGACGTGCTGGCCGAACTGGCGCGGCGCGAAGGCACCAGCGGGATCGAGGAAAAGGCGCTGCGCAAGGCGCACGGGCGTGAAGCCGGCAATGTTTGATATCTGAAAGGAAGCGGCATGAACAATGACATCATCACCATCGAGCCTGACGAAGGTCTGAGAACCTGGGGCTGGGTCAGCTACATCCTGCACCTTATCGTCGCCGTCGCGGCGGTGCTGCCGGGCGCGCAGGTTTCGGTCGCGCTGCTGGCCGTGGCGCTGGTCATCGACCTCGTCAAGCGCGGCGATGCGGCCAATACCTGGCAGGCGTCGCACTTCAGCTGGCGCATCCGCTCGGTGATGTGGGCCGGGATTCTGTATTTGCTGACGGCGCCGCTATGGCTGCTGTTCATCGTTCCCGGCTGGATCGCCTGGGGCCTGATTTCGGTGTGGTTTCTGTACCGCATCGTCAAGGGCATGTTCCGGATGAACGCCGGCCGGTCGGTGGAGGCGGCATGAATCCGGCCGAAAGCTGCATTTTCTGCAAGATCGCCGCCGGCTCCGTTCCCAGCCGCAAGATCTACGAGGACGACGAGTTTTTCGCCTTTCACGACCTTCATCCGGCGGCGCCGGTGCATTTCCTGGTCGTTCCCAAAGTGCATATTCCCTCGATGGCGCAGGTCGGGCCGGAGCAGGCGCCGCTGCTGGGCCGTATGCTGGCGCTGGTGCCGGCGCTGGCGCTGGAGCAGGGCTGCAATCCGTATCCGCAAGGCGGCTTTCGCGCCGTCATCAACACGGGTACCGAGGGCGGCCAGGAGGTGCATCACCTGCATCTGCATGTCATGGGGGGGCCCCGGCCCTGGCTCAGGGGCTGAAAGCGGGCACTACCCCGCACGTCCGCAAGGTCATAGGCGGCCGGACGGGCTACCCTTAGAATCAAACTTTGCCGCGGGCGTATCGGCTTTCGGCGGTTGCACAACAGGAGCAAGACATGGGTGGATTTTCAATTTGGCACTGGCTGATCGTGCTGCTGATCGTGGTGATGGTGTTTGGCACCAAGAAGCTGCGAAACATGGGCAGCGACCTCGGCGGCGCGGTCAAGGGCTTTAAGGATGGGATGAAGGACGGCGGGCACGCGGCGACCGACGACAAGCCGGTCGTTCCTGCCGGACAGGTGACGAATGCTCAGGCGGTGGACAAGGCGACCGAACGCAACACGATCGACGTCGACGCAAGGCAGAAGTCTTGACCCCCACGCTTTTCACTTCGTGTGATGCGCTGCCCATCGAGGGGGCTGGCTTTGCTTGGGGCGGCCCGGCGCGGCGGCCGCTCATTTTCACGCTGGCGAGTTGGAACGCTCCTACGGCCGACCTGACTTCAAAGATCATCGCGAATGATTGACCTCGGCATTTCCAAGCTTGCGCTGATCGGCGCGGTGGCGTTGATCGTCATTGGCCCCGAGAAGCTGCCGCGTGTGGCCCGCACCGTCGGCACGCTGCTGGGCAAAGCGCAGCGCTATGTCAACGACGTGAAGCAGGAAGTCAACCGGTCAATGGACCTGGACGAGTTCAGGAAAATGAAGGACAGCGTTCAGGGCGCGGCGCGGGATGTCGAAAACTCGATCAGGACCGGCGCCGCCGATTTCGAGAAATCATGGTCCGACACTGGTGACGTGCCGGCGGCAAGCACCGACACGCCAAGTTTCGAGTCGTACCCCGAGTACCGCCATCCGAAGAAAAAGTGGCGGCTCAAGCAGGGCGCGACGCCACAGTGGTTCAAGGCGCGTTCGGGCGTGCGCAACAGGGCGCAATCCGGCGCCGCGCGCGTCGCCCGCTTCCGGGCGCAGCCGGGCCGCAAGCCCTGACGCGCCTTCCGGCCTTTTTTCCGATTCAACCGTTGCGCGATGCTGGCGCAATTCACCCGGCGCATACGTTTTTCCATGAGCGACTCCAACACCCCCGGCGACGACAAGCCTGACGAACTCGCGGGCACCGAGCAGCCTTTCGTGCAGCACCTGGTCGAACTGCGCGACCGCATGATCAAGGCGGTCATCGCCATCGGTGTCGCTGCCGCGATTCTGGCGATCTTCCCCGGCCCCGGCGCGCTTTATGACCTTATGGCAGCGCCGCTAGTAGCCAGCTTGCCCAAGGGCGCGACGCTGATCGCGACCAATGTCATTTCGCCCTTCGTCGTGCCGATCAAAATCTTGTTCATGGCCGCGTTCATGATCGCGCTGCCGGTGGTGCTGTACCAGCTTTGGGCATTTGTCGCGCCTGGCCTTTATTCGCACGAGAAACGGCTTGTGATGCCGCTGGTCGTCTCCAGCACGCTGCTGTTTTTCGCCGGCGTCGCGTTTAGCTACTACGTCGTCTTCGGCCAGGTGTTCAGGTTCATCCAAAGCTTTGCGCCCAAGTCGATTACCGCCGCGCCTGACATCGAGGAATACCTCAACTTCGTGCTCGGCATGTTTCTGGCGTTCGGGCTGGCCTTCGAGGTGCCGGTCGCGGTGATTTTGCTGGTGCGCATGGGCGTTCTGACGGTCGCGCAACTGCGCGAATACCGGGGTTATTTCTGGGTCATTGCCGCCATCGGCACCGCGCTGGTCACGCCGCCCGACGCGGGCTCGATGATCATGCTGCTTGCGGTTGTCGGCGGGCTGTACGAGGTCGGAATTCTGGCGGCGCATATGTTCATCAAGCGCAGCCAGGCGCCCGATGCCGACACCGAAGCGGCCAAACCGTGAGCCGCGTTCCTATTCGCCTCAGCGACGGGGCGTAGCGGGCCGCTGGCGCTTGCCCGGCGTCACCGCGACCTCGACCGGGCCGCTGTCGCGCAATACTTTGAGCGGCGCCGGCGTTCCCGGCTTCAGTGCCGCCACCGCCGTCAACAACTGGTTGACATTGCCCACAGGCTTGCCGTTGACCGCCGTGATCACATCGCCCGGCCGTATGCCGCCCTGGGCGGCGGGGCCATTTTGCAGCACGCCGGTGATGATGACGCCGCCCGCGCGGGCCGCCTCGGGCTTCAGCCTGAAGGCTTCGGCCAGCTCGGCGTTGAGCTCCTGCGGCTCGACGCCGATCCAGCCCCGCGTTACCTGGCCATCCTTCACGATGCCTTCAAGCACCTGTTTGGCGGTGGATACGGGAATGGCGAAGCCGATGCCCATAGAGCCGCCCGAGCGTGAATAAATCGCGGTGTTGATGCCCATCAGGTGGCCGCTCAAATCGACCAGCGCGCCACCCGAATTGCCGGGATTGATCGCGGCGTCGGTCTGGATGAAATTTTCGAAGGTGTTGATTCCGAGCTGATTGCGGCCCAGCGCGCTGACAATGCCGCCGGTCACAGTCTGACCGACGCCGAATGGATTGCCGATGGCCAGCACTGGATCGCCGACCAGCAGCGAGTCGGAGTCGCCCAGGACGATCACCGGCAGCTTGTCGAGATCGATCTTGAGGATCGCCAGATCGGTGTCGGGGTCGGTGCCGATCACCTTGGCCGTGGCCTTGCGGGTGTCATTGAGAACGACCTCGATCTGCTCGGCGCCCTCGACGACATGGTTGTTGGTCAGGATGTAGCCGTCGGCGCTGATGATGACGCCGCTGCCAAGTCCGCCTTGCGGCTCGGCGCGGCCCTGGTCGCCATAGAAAAACTTGAACCAGGGGTCGTCGGCATGCGGGTTTCGCGCGGCGGCCCGGCTGGTATTGATGCTGACAACCGCCGCCGACGCAATTTTCGCGGCGGCGGCAAACCCCCGGTTAGCGCCTGTCGATGCGCTCATGGGTAAGCGCGGCACAGCGCTCGCGGGCGCTTCGATCACCGACACGCCGGCGACAGTACTTCTTTTGTTCAGCCATTGAGGCTGCAGCGTCGCCACCACGAAGTAAGCGGCGAGCAAAACCGTAACGGTCTGGGAAAACAGCAGCCAGGTGCGCTTCATGATTAAAAACCAGTTGACAAAGTTGAAAAGACGGCCGCGGTGCCGCCAATTGCTATTGTGCTTTATGCCAGTGCCCGGTGCGTAGGACGCGGCGCCCTGCGAAACCTCGAATTCCGGATGCCGGGACAGTCGCCGGCAAGCGCGTGCCTGAGACAATTGCGGCCATGAGCATCACCACGAGACACGATCTGCTGCGGGCCTTCGACGCGCTGCTACAGCCGGCGAACTTCAAGGACTACGGGCCCAATGGCCTCCAGGTCGAAGGAAAGACCGATATCCGCTGTATTGTCTCGGGCGTCACCGCCAGCCGGGCGCTGATCGAAGCGGCGATCGCATCGCACGCTGACGCGATTTTTGTCCATCATGGCTTGTTCTGGCGCGGGCAGGACGGAACGGTCACGGCTGGATGAAGCAGCGCCTGGCACTGCTGCTGGCGCACGACATCAACCTGTTCGCCTATCACCTGCCGCTTGATGCGCACGCCGAACTGGGCAACAACGCGCAGCTGGGCCTGCAGCTCGGCCTGAAAGCCTGCGCGCGTTTCGGCGTACAGGACCTGGGCTTTCTGGGCGGGCGAATCGATGGCGGCAGCTTCGCCAACACCGGCGCGCTGGCCGAGCACATTGAAAATAGGCTAAAAAGGCCTGTGACGCAGGTAGGACGTGCGCAAGCAGCTATCAAAAAAATAGCGTGGTGCAGCGGTGGCGCGCAAAGCTATTTCGAGGCCGCGATTGCCGCTGGCGCGGATGCCTTCATCACCGGCGAGATTTCCGAGCCGCAGGCGCACTATGCGCGCGAAATGGATGTCGCCTTTATCGCCTGCGGTCACCATGCTTCGGAGCGCTACGGCGCGCCGGCGGTTGCGGCGCATGTCGCGGCCGGGTTCAGCCTGGAGCACCGGTTCATCGACATCGACAACCCCGCATGACCACCGCATCCAAACCACTGCTGATCACGATGGGCGACGCCGCTGGCATCGGCCCGGAAATCATCGCCAGGGCCTTTCAAGAGTCTCCGGCGGACATGGCCGGCTGCGTCGTCATCGGCGACGTGGCGACGCTGCGCCGCGCCTGCGCGCTGACGGCGGCTGCAGCCGGATCGATCGCCCTGCCGGTGGCGCAACTCGACTCGCTGGCTGCCGCGCTATCGCTGCCACCGCGCTGCATCGGCGTGCTACAAAAATGTGAGCTGCCGGCGCTCGTTCGTTATGGGAAAATCAGCGCTTTGGCAGGTCAGGCGGCGGCCGACTGCATTGTCTGGGCGGCGCGCGCGGTGCTGGCCGGCGATGCGGCGGCCATGGTGACGGCGCCTATTCACAAGGAGGCGCTGGCGGCGGCCGGTGGCCAGGCAGCGACGTTTCCTGGCCACACCGAGATGCTGCAGGCCGAAGCCGCCGCCCACCTGGGCAAGCCGATCGGTGAGGTGCCGGTGCGCATGATGCTGGCCAATGACGAGCTGAAAACCGTGCTGGTGAGCATCCACCTGTCGCTCAGGCGCGCCATCGAGGCCGTAACTTTCGACAATGTGCTGCAAACCATGCGCATCACGCAGTGCGCTTTAGGCGCTAGCCTGGGCCGGCCGCCGCGCATCGCTATCGCGGGCCTGAACCCGCATGCGGTCGAGGGCGGGTTGTTCGGCAGCGAAGAGCAGGCGATCATCGGTCCGGCGATTGCCGCCGCCCGCGCCGAAGGCTTGGACGTGCACGGCCCGTTCGCGCCGGACACGGTATTCATGCGGGCGCGCACTACGCTTGCCAAGCCCGCCGAGTTCGACGTGGTGATCGCGATGTACCACGACCAGGGTCTGATCCCCGTCAAGTACCTGGGCGTCGAGCACGGCGTGAACGTCACGCTGGGCCTGCCGCTTGTGCGGACCAGTCCCGACCATGGAACGGCGTTTGATATCGCCGGATGCGGCCGGGCTGACGCGGCCAGCCTGCTGGCGGCCATCCGCATGGCGCGGCGACTTGCGGCCTAGACGGGGAAAGTGGGTTTCAGGGCGCGGTGCCGGCGGCTTTTCGCACGCCAAGGTTGTCGCGAATCTCGCGCAGCAGCATGGTGTCTTCAGGTGTCTCGACGACGACCGCCGCGGCTGGATTGTTGCGCTTGAGCCGGTTGATCTGCTTGACCATCAGGAAAATGATGAACGCCAGAATCGCGAAGTTCACCGCGACAGTGATGAAGCTGCCGTAGGCCAGGACCGGAACACCGGCTTTCTTCAGCGCGTCGAGCGTTGTCGGAATGCCCGGCGGCACGCTGCCCAGGACTAAAAACATGTTGGAAAAGTCGAGCTTGCCGAAGGCCGCACCGAAAACGGGCATGATCAGGTCGCCGACCACTGAATCGACGATCTTGGAGAAAGCCGCGCCGATAATGACGCCGACGGCAAGATCGATCACATTGCCCTTGATGGCAAATTCCTTGAATTCCTGCATCATTCCCATTGTGTTTCTCCTGCTGAAGCTCATCGGTTGAAAGCAGGCCATTATGGTTGTTTGCCCGGTTTTCACAGCCGAGTCTGGCGCGGTATCGGTAACAAGATGCAAGCGAACAGCGGCTTGCCGATACGGGCCCGCACGCGCCGCCAGCAGTGAAAATGCGATGTCCGCTCCGCTACAATCTTGGGTTGATCCCTAGTGCCTGTTTCAAGCCAGTTCTTGAAGGATTTTCATGACCCAAGCGAGCGTAATCGGCGCGCCAGGCATCGTGCCTGTCGATAAAAATAAAAGAAATTGGATTGTTGCCACCTGCGCCGTGGGCGGCGTGGGCGCGGCCGCGGTGGCGGTGCCTTTCGTCAGCACTTTTCAGCCTTCTGAAAGAGCCAAGGCGACAGGCGCCGCGGTAGAGGTCGATATTTCGGCGCTCAAACCTGGCGAAAAAATGACGGTCGAGTGGCGCGGCAAACCGGTATGGATCGTTAAACGCACGCCCGAGCAACTGGCAACTCTTGCAAAGGTTGACAACTTGCTGGCCGACCCAAAATCGCAGCGGAATTTGCCTGAGTGGACTCCTGCCTACGCTCGCAACAGCAACCGTTCCATCAAACCGGAAATGCTGGTCGTTGTTGGCATTTGCCCGCACCTGGGCTGCTCACCCTCCGAAAAGTTTCAGACCGGTGCTCAACCTTCCCTCCCCGATGATTGGCTCGGCGGCTTTCTTTGCCCCTGCCATGGCTCAACCTTCGACCTGGCCGGTCGGGTCTATAAAAACAAGCCTTCGCCGGACAACCTCGAGGTGCCGCCGCACATGTACGTATCCGATACCCGGCTGCTGATCGGTGAAGACAAGAAGGCCTGAGGCCGTTTCGATTCGTCTTTCAAAAACTTTGACCGAAGAAACCACCGAACCAGGATCAGTCATGGCTGAATTCAAAGAAATTTCCCCCGACGCGCCGATGTCCGCCCAGGCATTGAACTGGCTGGATAACCGTTTCCCCGCCAGCAAGCTCTTCAAAGAGCACATGAGCGAATACTATGCGCCGAAGAACTTCAACTTCTGGTACATCTTCGGTTCGCTGGCCTTGCTGGTGCTGGTCATCCAGATCGTTACCGGAATTTTTCTGACGATGAATTACAAGCCCGACGCCGCGCTGGCGTTCGGTTCGGTCGAGTACATCATGCGCGACGTGCCCTGGGGCTGGCTGATCCGCTACATGCACTCGACCGGCGCTTCGGCCTTTTTCATCGTGGTCTACCTGCACATGTTCCGCGGCCTGATTTACGGCAGCTACCGGAAGCCGCGCGAATTGATCTGGGTGTTCGGCTGCGCGATTTTTCTGGCGCTGATGGCCGAAGCCTTCATGGGCTACCTGCTGCCCTGGGGCCAGATGAGTTACTGGGGCGCCCAGGTCATCGTCAACCTGTTCGCCGCCATTCCGTTCATCGGTCCCGATCTGGCGCTGTTGATTCGCGGCGATTATGTGGTCGGCGACGCGACGCTGAACCGATTCTTCGCCTTTCACGTGATCGCCGTTCCGCTGGTGCTTCTGGGCTTGGTAGTGGCGCACATCATCGCGCTGCATGAAGTCGGCTCCAACAACCCCGACGGCGTCGAAGTCAAGGGACCGAACGCGCCGCGCGACGCCGCTGGCCATCCGCTCGACGCGATACCGTTCCACCCTTACTACACGGTGCACGACATTTTCGGTGTTAGCGTGTTTTTGATGATTTTTTCGGCGATCATTTTCTTTGCGCCGGAGTTTGGTGGCTACTTCCTTGAGTACAACAATTTCATTCCCGCCGACCCGCTGAAAACGCCTTTGCATATTGCGCCGGTCTGGTATTTCACGCCCTATTACTCGATGCTGCGCGCCATCACCAGCGAGATGATGTATGCGCTGATCGCCTGCGTGCTGGCAGGCGCCGTTCTTGGCGTACTCAAGGCCAGGATTTCCGGCCTTTTCAAGCTGATCATCGTCGGCGCCGCTGTGGTGCTGGTCGTCGCCATGCTGATGATCGACGCGAAATTTTGGGGTGTGGTGGTGATGGGCGGCGCGGTCATCATCCTTTTCTTTCTGCCATGGCTTGATAACAGTGAGGTCAGGTCGATCCGGTATCGGCCGGGCTGGAACAAGATCCTGTACGGCATTTTCGTCATCAACTTCCTGATCCTGGGGTACCTTGGCGTGCAGCCGCCGTCGGCGATCGGTGAACGCGTTTCCCAGGTCGGCACGCTGTTTTACTTCGGTTTCTTCCTTTTGATGCCGTGGTGGAGCCGGCTAGGGACTTTCAAGCCCGTTCCCGATCGCGTTACTTTCGCGGCCCACTGAGCAGGACGCTACAAATATGAAGAAGATAATTTTGGCTCTGGTTGCCACGCTCGGCTTGATGACCGGTGCGCAGGCATCCGAAGGCGGATTGGTGTGGGACAAGGCGCCCAGCAACACCAATGACCTGGCATCCCTGCAAAACGGCGCCAAGCTGTTTGTCAACTACTGCCTGAACTGCCATTCGGCGGCGTTCATGCGATTCAACCGGCTTAAGGACATCGGGCTGACCGACCAGCAGATCAAGGAAAACCTGCTGTTCACGACCGACAAGGTCGGCGAAACCATGAAAGCGGCGATCGATCCGAAACAGGCCAAGGACTGGTTTGGTGGCAATCCCCCCGATCTGACCGTGATCGCACGCTCGCGTTCCGGCGCGACCGGCACGGGCGCGGATTACCTGTACACCTATATGCGCACCTTCTACCGTGACCCGACCAAGGCGACCGGCTGGAACAATCTCGCGTATCCGAACGTTGCGATGCCGCACGTGCTCTGGGAACTGCAGGGAGAACGCAGGCCGGTCTATGTCGAGCGCAAGGAGAATGGCCACAAGACGGCGGTTTTCAAGGGCTGGGAGCAGGTGACGCCCGGCACCATGACGCCGCTGCAGTATGACCAGGCCATGGGCGATCTGGTCGGTTATCTGCAATGGATGGCCGAGCCGGCCCAGAACACCCGCGTCCGCGTCGGCGTTTGGGTGCTTCTTTTTCTGTTGATCTTGACCTTTATGGCCTGGCGCCTGGCCGGGGCGTATTGGAAAGACGTCAAGTAAATTTGCGCCGGTGAAGGTATGGCGACTGCGCCTTGAGCGAATTGCCTGCAAGAAATCCGGCTTCTTCGGAGTGGACGGCTCCAGGCTTTGAACCCTGGCCTCCACTCTTTTGTTTTCAGGAGTTCCGCATCATGATGGTCTTATATTCAGGCACGACCTGCCCTTTTTCACACCGCTGCCGCTTCGTACTGTTTGAAAAAGGCATGGATTTTGAAATCCGCGATGTCGACCTCTACAACAAGCCCGAAGACATCAACGTGATGAACCCTTACGGCCAGGTGCCGATTCTGGTCGAACGCGACCTGATTCTGTACGAGTCGAACATCATCAACGAATATATCGATGAACGTTTTCCCCATCCGCAACTCATGCCTGGCGACCCGGTCGATCGCGCGCGTGTCCGTCTTTTTCTACTGAATTTTGAGAAAGAGCTTTTCGTGCATGTCAGCGCGCTTGAATCGCGCGCCGCCAAGAGCAACGAGAAAATGCTGGAAAAGTCGCGCGCCCATATTCGTGACCGGCTCACGCAGCTGGCGCCGATTTTCTTGAAGAACAAATTCATGCTTGGCGACAATTTCTCTATGCTCGATGTCGCGATCGCGCCGCTGCTCTGGCGCTTGGACTATTACGGCATCGACCTGTCGAAAAACGCGGCGCCGCTGCTTAAGTACGCCGAGCGGATTTTCTCCCGTCCGGCGTATATCGAAGCGCTGACGCCATCCGAGAAAGTCATGCGCAAATAGCATGGCCCCCACGCTTTTCACTTCGTGTAATACGCTGCCCCCCGAGGGGGCTGGCCCGCCTCCGGCCTGGCAAAGCCAGTTCCGCGGCCGGTGCTTGCATGGCCGGGGAAGGGGACTGGTCCCGGCGCTGCCGCATGGGCGCCCTCTGCTGAGGTCGTCCATTTGTCGGGCGCCTGCCGAAGAGTGCCCCCTGTGGGCGCCGCTGTCTCGCGTTTATTAATTTGGCTGAAATCATGAATGCGCCGAACGCCACTTCGACCCGTCCCTACCTGGTTCGAGCGCTTTACGAATGGTGTACTGACAATGGCTTTACGCCCTACGTCGCCGTGTCGGTTGACAACACAGTGCAGGTGCCGCGCGAGTATGTGAAAAACAACGAAATCGTGCTCAACATCGGTTTCGATGCGACCAGCTCGCTGACGCTGGGCAATGAGTTTATCGAGTTCAAGGCGCGATTTGGCGGAGTGGCAAGGGAAATTCTGATTCCCATTACGCATGTGATCGCTATTTATGCCCGAGAAAACGGCCAGGGAATGGCGTTTCCGCTGGAAGCCGCGCCTGGAGAGGACGCGACAATGGATACGTTCGCACCGTCCGCGACGCCTCTGCAGCCGCCGCACGATATGGCCCCCGGGGCGTCCCTTAGGCTACTGGCGCCAGCGACAACGGCGGACGCATCGGAAAGCAAGATCATGCAGCTGGTCGAAAGTCGGTCAACCACCGGCGGCCCGGGGAAATCAAAGAAATCCGACCTGCCAGAGCCTCCCAAACCGCCATCGCGCCCCAAGCCTTCGCTCAAACGCGTGAAGTAGAATCGCGCTTGCGCCGCTTTAGCTCAGTTGGTAGAGCAACCGCCTTGTAAGCGGTAGGTCGTCAGTTCGATTCCGACAAGCGGCACCACCGAAATAATTTAATCAAAACGTTCCGCTTGCGCACATTCCACGCGCCTTGGATGCTATTAATACAGTAGCAACCTGATCGGCTGCCAAGTCCTATTTATTGGCGGCCAGTACCTTCAGCCTTATTGACATGACGTGCCAGCCCTGGCGAAGCAGGCTCGCCTGGATCAGCGGGCTTAATTGCCGTATTTTGGCGGCTGCCGCGTTACCCTCAACCAGCAGGCACCATTTTCCGCCATCGATCGGTCCGGCCTTGACGGCAGCGCGCAGCGCTTCGGGCAGCAACGCTTCGATCGCCTTGAGGCGTTCATTCGATTCCCTAACCAGACCTGTCAGCCGAGCGAGAGCCGGCGAATCGCCCACCGCCTGATGGATCGTCACCGGGTGCAAAAGCCTCTTGTGGGACGCAATCAAAGAGGCGGTGCGCTGTTGTGAAGTGGCTTTGATGGATGGGGACGACACGGTGGACGATTATCGGTGAACGCGGCACCGCGGCGGGCAGCCGACGAACGGCGTTGCGCCTTGCGTCCTTAAAAATCGCCTGATTTGCCGCACATCTCTAGCTACCGCCGGCCGCGCTAAAATCATCAGCTTTGTGCGGGTTGAACCGGCTGCCGGCGTACCCAGTTCAACTTCCGAATTCAACAAGGGATTTTGGCCGCATTGCCAGCTCGGGGGAGCGGCCAGGGCGGCTTTGCATGTATGGCTTCCAACATCCTGACCAAACTTTTCGGCAGCCGCAATGACAGGCTGCTTAAAACCTATCGCAAAACCATTGAGCGCATCAATTCGCTCGAGCCTGAATACGAAAAGCTGGGTGACGAGCAGCTGCGCGACAAAACCGGCGAGTTCAGGACACGGGTAGCGGGCGGCGAAGCACTGGACGACATTCTTGCCGAAGCCTTCGCGGTCGTACGCGAGGGCAGCAAGCGCGTCATGAAAATGCGTCATTTCGATGTGCAGATGCTCGGCGGCATGTCGCTGCACAACGGCAAGATTTCCGAGATGGGCACCGGCGAAGGAAAGACGCTGACCGCCACGCTGCCGGTTTACCTCAATTCGCTGACCGGCAAGGGCGTCCATGTGGTGACGGTGAACGACTACCTGGCCAACCGCGACGCCCGATGGATGGGCAAGCTCTACAACTTCATCGGCATGAGCGTCGGCATCAACCTGCCGAACATGTCGCGCGAGGAAAAGCAGGCCGCTTACAACTCCGACATCACCTACGGAACCAACAACGAATACGGTTTCGACTACCTGCGCGACAACATGGTCTACGAGGTCGGCGACCGTGTCCAGCGCGGGCTCAACTACGCCATCGTCGACGAGGTCGACTCGATCCTGATCGACGAGGCGCGAACGCCACTCATCATCAGCGGCCAGGCTGAAGACCACACCGAGATGTACCTGGCAATGAACCGGGTCGTTCCGCAGCTCGTCCGTCAGGAGGGCGAGGCCGATCCGCGAACCGGCGAAGGCGTCACCAAGCCGGGCGACTACACCATCGACGAGAAAACGCGACAAGTATTCCTGACCGAGCAGGGCCACGAAAGCGCCGAACGCATTTTGTTCGAGATGGGCTTGATTCCCGAAGGCGCGACGCTGTACGACCCGGCCAACATCTCACTGATGCACCACGTCTACGCGGCCTTGCGCGGCAACTTGCTGTACCACCGCGACCAGCACTATGTGGTGCAGGACGGCGAGGTTGTGATCGTCGACGAGTTCACCGGCCGCCTGATGTCGGGCCGCCGCTGGAGCGACGGCCTGCACCAAGCGGTCGAAGCCAAGGAAGGCGTGCAGATCCAGGCTGAAAATCAGACGCTGGCGTCGATTACCTTCCAAAACTATTTCCGGCTCTACAAGAAGCTCGCCGGCATGACCGGGACCGCCGACACCGAAGCCTACGAATTCCAGGAAATTTACGGACTGGAAACCACGGTGATTCCGCCCAACCGGGTGAGCCGGCGCGAAGACCAGCTTGACCGGGTTTACAAAACCACCCGTGAAAAATACGAGGCTGCGATTCAGGACATTCGCGAATGTTATGAGCGCGGCCAGCCGGTGCTGGTCGGAACGACCTCGATCGAGAATTCCGAAGTCATCGACGCCTTGCTGGTCAAGGAAAATTTGCCGCACCAGGTACTCAACGCCAAGCAGCATGCCAAAGAGGCCGACATCGTGGCGCAGGCCGGGCGTCCGAAAATGATCACCATCGCCACCAACATGGCCGGCCGGGGAACCGACATCGTGCTCGGCGGAAATGTCGAAAAGCTGATCGAAGCGGTCGAGGCCGACGAGTCGCTGGGCGCGGTCGCGAAAGAAGCCGAAGCGGTCCGCTTGCGCAGCCACTGGAAGCAGGAGCATGAGCGGGTGACCGGGCTGGGCGGCCTGCGCATCATTGCAACCGAGCGCCATGAGTCGCGCCGCATCGACAACCAGTTGCGGGGCCGGTCGGGTCGTCAGGGCGACGCGGGCTCGTCGCGGTTTTACCTGAGCCTGGATGACCCGCTGATGCGGATTTTCGCCGGCGACCGCGTCAAGGCGATCATGGAAAGACTGAAAATGCCCGATGGCGAGGCGATCGAGGCCGGCATCGTCACCCGGAGCATCGAATCGGCGCAGCGCAAGGTCGAGGCGCGCAATTTCGACATCCGCAAGCAGTTGCTTGAATATGACGACGTCTCCAACGACCAGCGCAAGGTGATCTACCAGCAGCGCAACGACATCATGGACGCGAGCAACCTGCAGCCGCAAATCGCTTCGCTGCGGGAAGGCTGCTTCACCGATCTGACGCGCCAGTACGTTCCGGCCGAAAGTGTCGAGGAGCAATGGGATATCGCCGGGCTTGAAAAAGTGCTGAAAGACGAATGGCATATCGAGTTGCCTCTAAGCCGTGAAATTGAAGGGGCAACAGCCATTACCGACGAGGACGTGCTTGAAAAAGTTACTGCCGCCGCCAACGCCGCGTTTGCCGAAAAGCTCGAAAAGATCGGCGAAGCAAACTTCACCCAGTTCGAGCGCGTCGTGCTGCTGCAAAGCATTGACAGCCACTGGCGCGAGCACTTAAGTGCGCTCGACTACCTGCGCCAGGGCATCCACCTGCGCGGCTATGCCCAAAAGCAGCCCAAGCAGGAATACAAGCGCGAAGCCTTCGAGCTGTTCGGCCAGTTGCTCGACAGCGTCAAGAACGAGGTGACGAAGGTGCTGATGACGGTGCAGATCCAGTCTGGCGAGCAGCTCGGCGAGGCTGCGGAAGCGATGGAAAGCCGGGCGGAAAACATCGCCAACGTGACCTATACCGCGCCGACGGAAACCGGCGAGGTCGTTACCACGGTTGATCTGGAATCACAGCGGCGCCACCAGTCGGCGCCAGCGTCGGCCCTGCCGCGGGTCGGCCGCAACGACCCGTGCCCCTGCGGATCGGGGAAGAAATACAAGCTTTGCCACGGCAAGCTGAGCTGATTGGCCGGAAGCGTTCATCCGCCTGCTGTTCCAAACCTCGTTTTCCGGAGCCGAGTCCATGCCTGTCAATTTCGTCCCGACGCCCGCTGGTGATCTGCATTGGGTTCCTGGCGTTCGTTGGGGTATCGCCGAAGCGGGCATTCGCAAGGCAAACCGCAAGGACCTGGCCGTACTGCTGGTCGATGCGGGCGCTTCGGTCGGCGCCGTGTTTACGCAAAACCGGTTTTGCGCCGCGCCGGTGATCGTTTGCCGCGAGCATCTGGCGGCAAACCACGGCCAGAGCCTGGGTATCCGGGCAATGCTCATCAACACCGGCAATGCCAACGCCGGCACCGGGACTGACGGCGTCATCCGCGCTCGTTCGACCTGTATCGCGCTGGCGCGCGAGCTCAATGTTTCGCCGGAACAGATATTGCCGTTTTCAACCGGCGTCATCATGGAAACCTTGCCGCATGAGCGGATCGAGGCGGGTCTGGCCGCGGCGCTGGCCGATGCGACGGCCGACAACTGGGCCAGCGCGGCTGAAGCCATCATGACGACGGACACAGTTCCGAAGGCGACTTCCAGCCGCATCATGCTCGGCGGCAGGGCGGTCACCATCACAGGCATCGCCAAGGGCGCAGGAATGATCCGGCCCAATATGGCGACGATGCTGGGGTTCCTGGCGACCGACGCCTGCGTGCCGCAGGCCCTGATGGCGCAACTCGCCAGGGAAATCGCCGACGCGTCGTTCAACCGCGTCACCGTCGACGGCGACACCTCGACAAATGATTCGTTTGTCGTCGTCGCCACCAACCAGGCGGGCCACACGCCGCTGACGTCGCTCGAAAGCGCCGACGGCCAGGCCCTGCGCGGCGCGATGCTGGGTGTCGCCCGGAAGCTGGCGCAGGCCATCGTTCGCGACGGCGAAGGCGCTACCAAATTCATCACGATTGATGTCGAGGGCGGAAGAAATACTGCGGAATGCCGTCAGGTTGCATATGCCGTCGCCCATTCACCGCTGGTGAAGACGGCGTTTTTTGCCAGCGACCCGAATCTGGGCCGAATTCTTGCCGCCGTGGGTTATGCCGGCATTGCCGATCTGGACCCGTCGACGATCGATCTTTACCTTGACGAGGTGCTGGTCGCCAGCAACGGTGGTCGGGATCAAGCTTATGTCGAGTCCGATGGCCAGCGCGTGATGCGGCAAAACGAGATCACGGTTCGCATCGTGCTGGGCCGGGGCGATGCGCGGGACACCGTCTGGACCTGCGACCTGTCTTACGACTACGTCAAGATCAATGCCGATTACCGCAGCTAGGCAACACAGGTCGCCCAGATGAACGAGCAGTTTGAACGCCTGATGGCGCGGGCCGAGTCGCTGTTGGCGCGCATCGAATCGGTGCTGCCGCAGCCTTTGTCGGCACCCGACTGGAGCGCCTCGGTAGCCTACCGATACCGCAAGCGCGGTTCGGGTCATGGCTCGCTGGAGCCCGTCAAGCATATTGGTGGCATCCGGCTGAACGACCTGAAGGAAATCGACGACCAGAAGGAAAAAATGCTGCGCAACACGGCGCAGTTTGTCGGCGGCAAACCGGCCAACAATGTGCTGTTGACCGGCTCGCGAGGTACTGGAAAATCATCGCTGATCAAGGCCTGTCTGAATGAATATGCGGACCGGGGCCTGCGCCTGATCGAGGTCGACAAGGCCGACCTGACCGACCTGCCCGATATTGTCGATGTAGTGTCCGGCTTGAGCGAGCGATTCATCGTTTTTTGCGACGACCTGAGTTTCGAAGAGGGCGAACCCGGCTACAAGGCGCTCAAGTCGATCCTCGATGGTTCAATTGCCGCCGCGACACCGAATGTGTTGATTTACGCCACCAGCAACCGTCGCCATCTGCTGCCCGAGTACATGTCCGAGAACCTGACTTACACCCACACCGACGACGGTGAGGTGCATCCGGGCGAAGTCGTCGAAGAGAAAATTTCGCTGTCCGAACGCTTCGGCTTGTGGATCAGCTTTTACCCCTTCACTCAGGATGAGTATTTGGCCATCGTCGCGCAGTGGCTGTCGTCGTTCGGCGTCGATGCCCAGGCCATCGCGGCGGCGCGTCCGGCGTCGCTGGTGTGGGCTCTGGAGCGGGGCTCGCGCAGCGGCCGGGTGGCCTATCAGTTCGCCCGCGACCACGCGGGCCGCCATGCGAGCAGCGCCGGGTGACATCGCCGACTCGGGTCCTGGTGGCCAACGCCGGTGTTCCGCGCCAGGGCGGCGCTGACCGGCCTCTCGTCGCGGTTGCCGTGGGCGTGTTGATCAGGGCCGACGGACACTTTCTGCTGACCTCGCGCCCGCCCGGCAAGGTGTATGAAGGCTATTGGGAGTTTCCCGGCGGCAAGCTGGAGGCTGGCGAGGGCGTGGAGGACGCGCTGCGGCGCGAACTGCGGGAAGAAATCGGCATCACTATTGACGCGGCACAGCCGTGGCGGGTCGAGACGGTTGATTATCCGCACGCGCTGGTGCGGCTCAATTTTTGCAAAGTATTCAGGTGGACAGGCGAACTAGTGATGCGGGAAGGCCAGTCGTTCGCATGGCAAACCTTGCCCGTCGAGGTGCGACCGGTGCTGCCGGGAACGCTTCCGGTGTTGGATTGGTTTGCCGAGGAGGACGGTGTTCGCGCCGGGCCGAGAGGCGCCGTCAGGCAATGAACTCCCACTGCCGGCTTGCCGCCGTTACCGCGTTCGGATAGGGTGCCTTGCCGCGCGAGCCGTTGTATCGGCCCAGACCCATGAAGCTGTCGCCACGGTCGCGGTCGAGATAATGCCGAAGAATCACGCAGCCGAAGCGCAGATTGGTCTGCATGTGAAACAGCTTAGACGGGTCGCCGTCGCCGATCACCCGCGTCCAAAAGGGCATGACCTGCATATAGCCGCGCGCGCCGACGGTGCTGACCGCGAATTTGCGAAAATTGCTTTCCACCTGGATCAGGCCCATGACGAGCGTGACGTCGAGCCCGGCGCGCTTGCTTTCGTACCAGACGGTCTGCAAAAACTCCTTGCGGTCCTGCCACAGCGGAATTTTCTTTTTCAGACGGTCGCCCATGGCGCCGAGCCAGCGCAGGTAGGCGAGCCGGCTTTCGGTGGTCCTGAATTCTGGAATCGGTGGCGCGTGGTTGGCGACCGCTGAACTCAGCGCCGAGCGCACCGAATCGATGAGCGGCTCTTCAAGTTGCCCGCCGGCGCTCGCCTGCTCCGAAAAAAATAGCGGCGTACACACGGCTGGTAAGCGCAAAAGCCACTTTCTTCTTGAAATTGCGAGGTCTGTCATCGGCCAGGCGAAACTTGCGCGCCGCCCTTAAGGCGCCAGCTTGTCCTTGAGAAATTCGAGCGCATTCGTAGCGGCCACCGGCGTTGCCGAGGCGTCGCGGCGGTGCTGGTATTCCAGGTGCCCTTCCTTCAATCCGCGGTCGCCGATCGTCACCCGGTGCGGAACGCCGATCAGCTCCCAGTCGGCAAACATCGCGCCCGGCCGCTCGTTGCGGTCGTCGAGCACCACGTCGACGCCAGCGGCGAGCAGCTCGTCATGGAGTTTCTCGGCGGCGGCTTTTACCTCTGGGAAACGGTCGGGGCTGATCGGGCACAGCACGACGGTAAATGGCGCGATGGCGTCGGGCCAGATGATTCCGCGCTCGTCGTGGTTCTGCTCGATGGCGGCAGCCGGCAATCGCGTGACGCCGATGCCGTAGCAGCCCATTTCGAGAAATTGCGGCTTGCCGTTTTCGCCGAGGAAAGTCGCGTTCATCGCGCGGCTGTATTTGGTGCCGAGATAAAAGATATGGCCGACCTCGATGCCGCGCTCGATCGCGAGGACGCCCCGGCCATCGGGCGAAGCATCGCCTTCGACGACGTTGCGGATGTCGGCGACAAGGTCAGGTTCGGGCAGGTCGCGGCCCCAGTTGACGCCCGTCATGTGAAAGTCGGCTTCATTGGCGCCGCAGACCCAGTCGGCCAGCACCGCGACTTCGCGGTCCACCACCAGCTTGACCGGCTTTTTCAGCCCCAACGGGCCGAGGTAGCCGGGCTCGCAGCCAAAGTGCGCGTCGATCTCGGCCAGCGTGGCAAAACGAAAGCCCGCGTCCAGTCCGGCCACCTTGGCAACCTTGACCTCGTTCATGTCGTGGTCGCCGCGCAGCAGCAGCAGCCACACTTGTACCCCCACGATTTCGCTTTTTTCGTCGGCTGTCCCGGTTGCCAGGACCAGCGATTTCACGGTGCTGCCCAATGGAATTTTCAACAACTCGGCGACATCGGCGCAGGTCGCCTTGCCCGTTGTAGGCGTCCTGGCAAGCTGCTGCGACGGCGGCGGGCGCGGGCCCGCGGGCGTCAGCGCCTCGGCCTTTTCCATATTGGCGGCGTAGTCGCTCGTGGGGCAGTAGACGATCGCGTCCTCGCCGGTTGCGGCGATCACCTGGAATTCCTCACTCAGGTCGCCGCCGATGGCGCCGCTGTCGGCGGCAACGGCGCGGTAGCGCAGGCCAAAGCGGTCGAAAATCCGGCGGTAGGCCTGTGCCATAGCCTGGTAGCTGGCTTTGGCCGCGGACGGGTCGCGGTCGAAGCTGTAAGCGTCCTTCATGATGAATTCGCGACCGCGCATCAATCCGAAGCGCGGCCGGCGCTCGTCGCGAAATTTGGTCTGGATCTGGTAGAGGTTTTTGGGCAGTTGCTTGTAGCTCTTGATGTCCTGGCGCATCACGTCGGTAACTACTTCCTCGCTGGTCGGCTGGACCACGAAATCGCGGCCGTGCCGGTCCTTGATGCGCAGCAACTCGGGACCCATTTGGTCGAAGCGGCCGGTTTCATGCCATAGCTCGGCCGGCTGGACCACGGGCATGCTCATCTCGATGGCGCCAGCGCGGTTCATTTCGTCGCGGATGATCGCCTCCACCTTGCGGACCACACGCAGGCCCATCGGCATGTAGGTGTAGATGCCGGCGCCGAGCTTCTTGATTAGACCCGCACGCATCATCAGCCGGTGGCTGGCGATTTCAGCGTCGGCCGGCGCTTCCTTAAGGGTCGAGATGAAGAATTGCGAAGCTTTCATGAGCTATTTTTCTTGATTTTCCGGATTTGGCGACCGCTGTCCGGGTGTGCGCTTGGCGCCAGTGATTTCGCTGTGCATAATGGACACAGTTTAAAAATTTCGAGGGTTGATTATGCTTGACCGGGACGGTTTTCGGCCCAATGTCGGCATCATCTTGCTTAACCAGAGAAGTCAGGTATTTTGGGGCAAACGCATACGCACCCACTCATGGCAGTTTCCGCAGGGTGGCATCGATCGGGGCGAAAACCCTGAACAGGCCATGTTCCGCGAGTTGCACGAAGAGGTAGGATTGCAGCCACAGCATGTTCAGGTGCTGGCCCGTACCCGCGACTGGTTGCGCTATGAGGTGCCTGACCGGTTTATTCGCCGCGATGCCCGCGGCCACTACAAAGGGCAGAAGCAAATCTGGTTTCTGCTTCATCTGGTCGGTCACGATTGGAATTTGAACCTGCGCGCGACCAATCATCCCGAGTTCGATGCCTGGCGCTGGAACGACTATTGGGTTCCGCTTGACGTCGTCGTCGAATTCAAGCGCGGCGTTTATGAAATGGCGCTGACCGAGTTGTCACGCTTTGTTCCACGCTCGGATTTTCGGCTTGATTCGTATCCGGATTCGCGAAATCGTTACTTGCGCGCGGGCTTGCAGCATCGCCATGCGCTTCCTGTCCAGACCGACAGGGACACAGCCAACATCGCTGGCGGCCAAACGCCTTTTTATGCCGTGCGTCCGGCCACATCTTTCGAGCTGCCGCCCGGCGCCACCTTCGAGCCGGACCCTCAGACCAGTTTTGGTGCCGGCGCGCTGGGCAAAAAACTGTGAAGCCTCGTTTCATGGGCTTGCTCGCGGTCGGCCTGTCGCTGTGCGCATCCGGCAGCGCCTGGGCGCAGTTCGCCGCCGACGATCCGGACTGGATAGAGTCGGAGACGCCGCCGCCGCCGGCTTTCAGTGTCGGCAAGCTGATTCAGTTCGAAGTGTCGCCAACGTCATCGCTGGTTTACGGCGTCGATCCGGCGTCAATCCGTATTTCGCAACGCGACGGCGTGGTGCGTTACGTCGTCGTCGCCGGCAGCGCCAGCGGCGCGACCAATATCATGTACGAAGGCTTGCGCTGCTCGACCGGCCAGGTCAAGACCTATGCCCGCCATTTTGAAAGCGGCGGCTGGAAAAACGTCGACAAGGCCGATTGGACCTCGCTCTTCGCGAGCGCGCCCCACCGGCATTCGCTGGCTTTGGCCAAGGCTGGCGCATGCGACAACAAGGTCGTTCCGGACTCGGTCAATGAGCTGGTGAGGCGGCTGAAGAACCCGGCTTTGCTGGGCGCGCAATAGCCGGCTGTCGCGCTGTTGCAGTCGCCTAGGGACCCTCTGCATAACTCCCTGCGGTCTGTGATCAGCCGGACTTGGGCGGTCTGCTGCGTTGTTTTTCTTGTCAATAGCGTGGCTATTGCCTGCAAAAAGACGCCTTGCAGCCCATCCCGATCCGACTGCCACAGCTTCGCCAAAGTTATGCAGAGGGTCCCTAGCGGCTCAGGACCAGATTGGTCCGGTGGACCATTTCAGGCTCGCCGGTGTAGCCCAGCAACTTTTCAAATTCCGATGACGCTTGGCGGCAGATCAACCTGGCCTCGGCACTGGAGTAATTTGCCAGGCCGCGTGCTATTTCCAGTCCCTGCCCATCCCTGATGGCGATCACGTCGCCGCGTGAGAATTCACCCTGCACGCCAGTCATCCCGATGGGCAGCAGGCTTTTGCCATGGTCGCGCACTTTGCTGGCGGCGCCGGCGTCGACGCTGACCGAGCCGCGCAGCTGCAGGTGATCGGCGATCCACTGTTTGCGCGCCTGCGTTTTCTGCGTCTCGGCCACCAGCAACGTGCCGATCGACTCGCCCTGAACCAGCCTGAGCAGCGCCCGCGGCTCGCGACCCCAGGCAATTACCGTCGAGGCGCCCGAGCCGGCGGCCCGCTTGGCGGCGAGGATTTTCGTGATCATGCCGCCGCTGCCGATGCTTGAGCCAGCGCCGCCAGCCATCGCCTCGAGCGCCGGGTCGCCGGCCCTGGCCTCATGGACGAAAGCGGCGGCGGGGTTCTTGCGCGGGTCGGCGGTATACAGACCCTTCTGGTCGGTCAGGATGACGAGCGCATCGGCTTCGACCAGGTTCGCCACCAGCGCGCCCAGCGTGTCGTTGTCGCCGAACTTGATCTCGTCGTTGACAACGGTGTCGTTCTCGTTGATCACCGGCACCACACCCAGCTGAAGTAGCGTCAGCAGCGTGGTTCGGGCGTTGAGATAACGCTCGCGGTCGGCCAGGTCGGCGTGCGTCAGCAAAACCTGCGCACTGCCGATGCCGTTTTCACGCAGCTTGGTTTCATACACCTGCGCCAGGCCCATCTGGCCGACAGCGGCGGCCGCCTGCAGCTCGTGGATCGCCTTCGGACGCGTGGCCCAGCCCAGCCGTTTCATGCCTTCTGCGATGGCGCCGCTGCTGACCATGATGACTTCGCGGCCCTCCTTGACCAGTGCCGCCAGCTGTTCGCACCACTTGCCGATCGCGTCGGCGTCCAGGCCGCGGCCTTCGTTGGTCACCAGGCTTGAGCCGACCTTGACCACGATGCGCCTGGCCTTGCGCAAAATAGCTGAGGTTGATCGGTCTTGGTTTAGGGGCAAAATAATGCTCTGGCGCAATGTGGTTGTGCGTGGACAGCTATTGTTTATATAGCGATTGATGTAGTCCGCTCGCTGGCCGGCATCGACGGCCAGTGGCCTTCAGCGCGACTCGGGCGGCAACGGCGCAAACCTGGGATCGATCTCCTCCTCGGGCTGCTCGCTTTTTTGCACTTTCTTCACATGCTGGTAAATCGTCTTGACAAGTTGCTCGCAGCCCTCGCGCGTCAAGGCCGATATTTCAAATACCGGGCCCTTGAACTTGAAGCGCCTGACAAAATCCTTGACGATGGCGGCGCGCTTGTCGCTATCCACCATGTCGAGTTTGTTGAGTACCAGCCAGCGCGGTTTTTTGAACAGCGCCTCATCGTATTTTTTCAACTCGCCGACGATGGCCTTGGCCTGGGCGACCGGATCGACGCTGTCGTCGAAGGGCGCCAGGTCAACGATGTGCAGCAGCAAACGCGTTCGCTGCAGATGGCGCAAAAACAGGTGCCCCAGGCCGGCGCCTTCGGACGCGCCTTCGATCAGCCCTGGCAGGTCGGCGACGACGAAGCTCTGCTCGGGCCCGACCCGCACCACGCCCAGGTTTGGGTGCAAGGTGGTAAAGGGATAGTCGGCAATGCGCGGCCGGGCATTGGACACCGCCGTGATGAAAGTCGATTTGCCGGCGTTTGGCATGCCCAGCAGGCCGACGTCCGCCAGCACTTTCAATTCAAGCTTCAGGCTCTTGCGGTCGCCGGGCCAGCCGGGCGTCTTGCTGCGCGGCGCGCGGTTGGTCGAACTTTTGAACCTCAGGTTGCCGAAGCCGCCGTCGCCGCCCTTGGCGATCAGCACCTGCTCGCCCGGCACCAGCAACTCGAACAGCACGTCACCCGTTTCCGCGTCGGTCAGGATCGTGCCGACCGGCATCTTGAGGATGACGTCGTCGCCCTTGGCGCCGAACATGTCCGAACCCATGCCATGCTGGCCGTTCTTAGCCTCGTGGCGGCGCGAGAACCGGAAATCGACCAGGGTGTTCAGGTTGACGTCGGCCACCGCGTAAACATGGCCGCCACGCCCGCCGTCGCCGCCGTTCGGGCCGCCGAACTCCTTGTATTTTTCATGGCTGAACGAGACACAGCCGCTCCCGCCATCGCCGGCGGTGATGTCAATATATGCTTCGTCGACAAATTTCATGATGAAAAGGAAGGCGGGTCGGACTATGAATGCGCAAGCGGGTCTGCCAACAAAAAAGCCCCGACAGGTCGGGGCTTCGCTGCCGTCGAAGCGGGCGGCCGAATCAGCTCGTTCAGGCCGGCGTCACGTTGACGGTGTGCTTGTTCAGCGACCCCTTGATGGCAAAGGATACCTGACCCTCGACCAGCGCGAAAAGGGTGTGGTCCTTGCCGATGCCGACATTGACGCCGGGATGGAACTTGGTGCCGCGCTGGCGAACGATGATGCTGCCCGCGTTGATGGTCTCGCCGCCGAATTTCTTCACGCCAAGCATTTTGGGCTGTGAGTCACGCCCGTTTCGCGTCGAGCCGCCGCCTTTTTTCTGTGCCATTTTTCAATACTCCTGATGCGTGGTACTCGGCCGCTCAAGCGGCGATGGCGCCGATTTGCAGTTCGGTGAAGTTCTGTCGGTGGCCCATGCGTTTCTGGTAATGCTTGCGTCGGCGCATCTTGAAGATGCGAACCTTGTCGTGCCTGCCGTGGGCGAGGACCGTGACCGTAACCGTTGCGCCTGGCACCAAGGGCGTTCCCACCTGGATCGAACTGCCTTCGCCGACAGCCAACACCTGGTCAAAAACGATCTCCTGGCCTACGTCCGCAGCAATCTGTTCTACTTTAATTTTTTCTCCAGCGGCAACCTTGTATTGTTTGCCACCGGTTTTTATGACCGCGTACATGTAAACCCTCAATAATCAATTTGTGAATTCGTGAGTTTTCTAAAAATTCTGCGAACGGATTTTCACAGAACCAAAGATTCTAGCATGTTGCCGAAAATCAGCCACCGGCCTTCCTATAATCCGAACAGACCAACGCCGGAAGCCCATTTGTCCGCCAATTCTTCAAGCACCGCAGCCGCCCTTGCCCTGATCGCCGGCGAGATGAGCGCCATGGATGCGGTGATCCAGCGCAGGCTTCAATCGGACGTGCCGCTGGTCGCCCAGGTGTCGAAGTACATCATCGCGGCCGGCGGCAAGCGGCTGCGGCCGGCGCTGGTGCTGCTGATGAGCGGCGCGCTGGGCTACAGCGGCGAGCAACGCCTGAACTTGGCGGCGGTGGTCGAGTTCATCCACACCGCGACGCTGCTGCACGACGACGTGGTCGACGAATCGACGCTGCGACGCGGCCGCGCGACCGCCAACGAGGTGTTCGGCAATCCGGCCAGCGTTCTGGTGGGCGATTTCCTGTATTCGCGCGCTTTCCAGATGATGGTCGAGGCTGGCGACATGCGCATCATGCAAACCCTTGCCGAGGCGACGAACATGATCGCCGAGGGTGAAGTCCAGCAATTGATGAACATGCACGACGCCACGCTGTCCGAGGAGGGCTATCTGCGGGTGATCCGCTCTAAGACCGCCAAGCTGTTCGAGGCCAGCGCCCGCATCGCGGCCCTGCTGGCTGGGTCGCCGCCGGCTGTCGAGCGGCACTGCGCCGCCTACGGACAGGCGCTGGGGACGGCGTTCCAGGTCATCGACGACGTGCTGGACTACGACGGCGATGTGTCGGAAATGGGCAAGAACCTGGGCGACGATTTGCGCGAAGGCAAGGTGACGCTGCCGCTCATCATCGCCATGCAGCGCGGCGGCGACGCCGAGCGTACCGTCATCGGCCAGGCCATCGAAACCGGTGACATCGGGCAGATGGCGCGCATCATCGCCATCGTCGAGAAAACGGGCGCCCTGCAGGCGACCCGCGACGCCGCCGCCGCCGAAGCGCAGCGCGCGCTCGACGCCTTGCAAACGATGCCCCAGAACCCTTACAGTAATGCCCTGGAGCAACTCGCTTCGCAATTGCTGGCGAGGCGCTCCTGAGTATTCGGTGCGAGGCGGGGTGTAGCTTAGTCAGGTAAAGCGCTACGTTCGGGACGTAGAGACCGGAGGTTCGAATCCTCTCACCCCGACCAGGTTTGCCGCACGATTGGCCGGCGCCGGTTCATTTTGCCAGCTGATTGAGCTCGATGATCGGCAGCAGCACCGCCAGCACGATCAGCATCACGACCATTCCCATCGCGACGATCAGCAGCGGCTCGAGCAGCGTTGCCAGCCGCAGCGCGCGGCGCTGCACTTCGGTGCCAAGCTGGCGTGCGGCGCGGTCCAGCATCACCGGCAATTGGCCGGTCTGCTCGCCCAGCCGGGCAAACATTGCGAGCAGGCCCGGAAAACGTTTTTTGTGCGCCAGCGCCGATGCCAGCGGCGTGCCTTCGCGCACCAGCACGAGCGCGTCGAGCGCGTCGGTGCGCATGGCGCGGTTCGACAGCGTGTCGGCCGCCGCCTGCAGCGCCCTGAGAATCGGCACGCCGGCGCCGGCCAGCATCGCCAGCGTGCCGGCGAAGCGCGCCGCGTTGTAGCCGCGCGCCAGCTTGCCCAGAATCGGCAGCGTCAGCCACGCGGCGTCAAATTTTTCACGAAAAGATGCGCTTGCCCACGCCAATCGTGCGCCGATAGCTATCAAAATAATAGCTAACAGGATCAGCCATCCCTGGTTGCGGACAAAGTTCGCCAGCCCCAGCATGATGACGGTGAGCAGCGGCAGGGCGCGCTTGCTGCCGGCGAACACCTGGGCGACCTGCGGCACGACGTAGCCGAGCAGAAACATGACGATGGCAATGGCCACGACGGTCACGATCGCCGGGTACAGCGCGGCGCCGACCAGCTGGGCCTTGAGTTCCTGGCTTTGCTCCAGGTCGTCGGCCAGGCGTTCCAGCACCCGGCCAAGGTTGCCGCTGTGCTCGCCAGCGCCGACGACGGCGCAGTAGGTCGCCGAAAACTCTCGCGGATGCTGCGCCAGCGCGGTGGCGAAAGCCGTTCCGCCGTTGACCTCGGCGCGCAGCCCGGCCACCAGGTGGCGTTGCGGCAGGCTTTCCGACTCCTCGGCCAGCGCCGTCAGCGCCCGCTCCAGCGGCAGGCCGGAACTCACCAGCCCGGCGATCTGGCGCGTCCAGATCGCCAGCGCCGTGGCGTTGAAGACGCGTTGGCCCCAGAGTACCGTGTTCCAGCCCGAGGCGCCCGCCTGCTGGCCTGTTTTGGACGCCGCGCCGACCGTTTCGACCGACAGCGGCACCAGCGCCTGCGCCCGCAGCATGCTGCGCGCCAGCCGCGCCGTATCGGCTTCGATAATGCCTTTGCGGCTCGCGCCCTCGGCGGTCAGGGCTTCGAATGAATAGGCGGGCATGGATGCTCTCGTTAAACGCCCGGCGGCCGCACCGAGGCAGCAAGTCCATGCCGGCAAGGGCCGCGGAACCGGCTCTGCCGGGCCGCAGGCGCAGCGGCCCCCCCGGGGGGCAGCGCATTACACGAAGTGAAAAGCGTGGGGGTCATGTGCACACCGGGGCAGCAAGTCCATGCCAGCAAGGGCCGCGGAACCGGCTTTGCCGGGCCGCAGGCGCAGCGGCCCCCCCGGGGGGCAGCGCATTACACGAAGTGAAAAGCGTGGGGGTCATGTTCAGTCCCGGGTGACGCGCACCAGCTCTTCCCTGGTCGTAATGCCACTATCGACCAGCCGCTCGCCGTCGTTGCGCATCAGCGTCATGCCGTTTTGCAAGGCCGCTTCGCGCAGCTCGGCTTCGGGCGCTTTGTGATGGATCTGCGCCCGGATCGCGTCGTTGGTCGCCAGCAGTTCGAACACGCCGGTGCGGCCCTGGTAGCCGGTCTGGCCGCAGCTGGCGCAACCCGGGCCCTTGCAGTGAACGCAGACCTTGCGCACCAGCCGCTGCGCCAGCACGCCGAGCAGTGAGGAACTGAGCAAAAACGGTTCGATGCCCATGTCGGTCAGCCGCGTCACGGCGCTTGCGGCGTCGTTGGTGTGCAGCGTGGCCAGCACAAGGTGGCCGGTCAGCGATGCTTGGATGGCGATCTGCGCAGTCTCGAAGTCGCGGATTTCGCCGATCATGATGACGTCCGGGTCCTGCCGCAGGATGGCGCGCAAGGCCTTGGCGAAGTCCAGGTCGATCTTGGGATTGACCTGCGTCTGGCCGACGCCGGCCAGCTCGTACTCGATCGGGTCCTCGACCGTCATGATGTTCTGGCGCCGCGTGTCGAGCCGCTCCATTGCCGCGTACAGCGTCGTGGTCTTGCCCGAGCCGGTCGGTCCGGTCACCAGGATGATGCCGTGCGGCTGCGCCACCAGATGCTCGAAGCGCGACAGCACCCCACCCTGCATGCCGACGGCTTCAAGGTTGAGTCGCTCGCCGCTCTTGTCGAGCAGGCGCAGCACGGCACGTTCGCCGTGCGCGCTGGGCAGCGTGCTGACGCGCACATCGACGGCGCGCGTTCCGATGCGCAGCGAAATCCGGCCGTCCTGCGGCAGCCGTTTTTCGGCGATGTCCAGGTCGGCCATGATTTTCAGCCGCGAAATCAACGCCGCGTGCAGCGCGCGGTTGGGCTGCACCACATTGCGCAGCGAGCCATCGACGCGGAAGCGAACGCTCGAATGGCGTTCGTAGGGCTCGATGTGGATGTCGCTGGCGCCATCGCGCGCGGCCTGTGTCAGCAGGGCGTTGAGCATGCGAATGATCGGCGCGTCGTCCGAGGTTTCGAGCAAGTCCTCGATCGCCGGCAATGCCTGCATCATGCGCGACAGATCGACGTCGTTTTCGACCTCGCTGATGACCGTGGCGGCGCTCGACTCTCCCTGCGCGTAGGCTGCGCTGATGCGTTGCCTGAGGAGCTCGGGCGCCTCGACATTGACGTGCCGCACGGGGTATTTGCGCGTCACCTCGCTCACGCCACCCGCCGACGCCGCGCCGTCCAGGCCGGGCAGCCAGAGTGTGAATTCGCCGCTGAAGTCCTCCAGCAGCAGTTGCTGGCTGCGGGCGAAGGCATAGGGCAGGGGATAAAGCGGCTGGAGCGCGGAAGGGGGCATGCCTGGTGAACCGTGAAAAATGGAGATCGGCGCTACCGGGGGTAGCGCGTGCTACTGGGCGCGCGGCTGCACCAGCGTCTCGCCGGGCGCCAGCGACGACTCGGGGATGAGGCGGCTCGAACGCGCCGGCGCGGGGGCCGGCAGGGGCGGGGCCGGGATCAGCGCGGGCAGCGCCGGCGACTCGTTGACCGGCAGGATCGCGCTGTTCAGCGGCTGCGCCAGCTGCTGGTTGGTGCGCATGAAGTCGTAGCGGTCAAGCGACAGCGCCTGGGTCGAGCTGGCGTCGCGCACCACGACCGGTCGTAAAAACACCATCAGGTTGGTTTTCTTGCGGCTGCGGCTTTCGGACTTGAACAGGTTGCCGACGATCGGCACATCGCCCAGTACCGGCACCTTTTCCTGGTTGCCCGAATACTCGTCCTGCAGCAGCCCGCCGAGCACGATGATCGAGCCGTCCTCGACGAGCACGTTGGACTCGATCGAGCGTTTGTTGGTGATGAGGCCGGTGATCGAATTGACCGAGCCCGGCTGCACGCTCGAGACTTCCTGGAAAATCGCCATCTTGACGGTGCCGTTCTCGCTGATCTGCGGCTTGACGCGCAGCGTCAGGCCGACGTCCTTGCGCTCGACGGTCTGAAATGGATTGACGCTGCCGCTGGCGCCACCGGTGTTGGTGAACTGGCCGGTCATGAAGGGAACGTTCTGGCCGATGACGATCTTCGCCTCCTCGTTGTCCAGCGTCAGCAGGTTGGGCGTCGACAAGATATTGCCGGCGCCGGTGGTCTGCAGGAAATTCGCCAAAAAGCCCAGAAAGTAAACGCCGTTCGCGCGCCCCACGCCGCCGACGTTCAGGCCGGTGCCGGGCGGCAGCGGCGTTCCGCTGGCGGCGGCGAAGGCCGACTGGATGATGTTCTTTCCGCCGGCGCCGAAGTTGGTTCCCAGCAGGCCGATCAGGCTGTCGCCCTTGCTGCCGATCGGCCCCTGCCACTGGATGCCGAACTCGGCGGCCTTGTCCATGTTGACCTCGGCGATCAAGCTTTCGACATAGACCTGGGCGCGCCGGGCGTCGAGCTTTTCGATCACCGCGCGCAGCTGGCGGTACTGCGGCTCGGACGCGGTGATGATGAGCGAATTGGTCGCGGTATCGGCCTGGATCTGCCCGCCCGTGGACGGGCCGGCGCTCGGCGTGACGGGGGCCGTCGCGGCGCTGCTTTGCGCCGCGCCGCCAATCCCGCCCAAGCCTCCGCCCAAAAGCGCCGGCGATAAGGCCGGATTGAAAGTCGAAGTCGCGCCGCTGCTCAGGCCGCCCGAACCGCCGGAAGTGCCGGTCAGCGCGGCGCGCAAGACCACGGCGAGCTTGGTGGCGTCGGCGTTTTTCAGGTACACGACGTAGATGTTGCCGGCGTCGCCGTTCGGCCCGTTCAGCCCCGGCTGGTCCAGGCTTTTGACCAGCGATTTCACCAGCTCCAGGCGTGCGCCGTTGGCCGCGCGGACGATCAGCGAGTTGCTGCGCGGCTCGGCCAGCACGGTGGTGCGGTAGCTGGCCTCGGCGGCGACCACGCCGGCGCCACTGGCGCTGCTGTCGAGCAGCCGCGTGAGCAGCGGCGCGATGTCGGTTACCGACACGTGCCGCACGGGGATCAGTTCGATGTCGGTGGCGTTGGCCACATCGAGCGCGGCGATGATCCGGCCCAGCCGGTTCAGGTTGTCGGCATAGTCGGTGATGACCAGCGAGTTGTTGCCGGGGTTGACGTTGATGGTGTTGTTCGGGCTGATCAGCGGCCGCAGGATCGGCAGCAGGTTGTTGGCGTTCTCGAAGCTGAGCTTGAAAATCGTCGTCGCGATCTGGCCGCCGGTCGCGGGCGCGCTGGTCGACACCGCCCCGCCCTGCAGTTTGGCGTCAGCCTCGGGAACGATCTTGTCCAGGCCGGCCGAGCTGACGACGGTAAAGCCCTGCAGCCGCAGCGTCGCCAGGAACTGGCTGTAGGCGACGGCCGGGGCGACGGCACGTTCGGTCGTCAGCGTGATGGTGCCCTTGACGCGCGGATCGACGACCACGTTGCGCCCGGTCAGCGTTGCCATGGTGCGGGCGACGGCGTCGATGTTGGCGTTGACGAAGTTGAGCGTGATCGCCTCGCCGCGCCGCGCCGGGGTCTGAGTCTGGGGCTGGGGCTGGGTCGTCGGGGCTTGAACAAGCGGCGCTGGCGCCAGTGTGGGCACCGGCGGCGCGGACGCTGTCGGGGGCGTGGTTTGCGCCTGTGAATTTATATGAAAAAGGCCTGTGACGCACGCCAATAGAGCGCAAGCAGCTATTGAATGCATAGCAAACTGATGATTTTTAGAGTTCGGCAGTAGCATTCGGAGTCAACCCACTTTAATGATGGCGGTGGCGCCGCTGCGGCGCCCGATGATGTTCAGAAGATTCGACAGCGCCTCGACGCTCTCCGGGCTGGCGCTGGCGACGCCGACGAAGCGAAGGCGCTCGCCGACCCATTGTCCCTGGCCGCTGAGCTGCAGCCCGCCCGCCAGGGTTTCCAGGCGTAGCGTGGTGGGCGTGCCGCCGTCAAGGGTAAGGCGGTAGCTGCCCATTGGCCGCAGGGTCGACAGGCGCGACGACAATTCGAGCGCGTCTAGTTGCAACCGGCCCGCCAGCCGCAGCCGCCTTTCGATCCACTCGGCCGTGAAACCCTGGGTCGAAGCGACCAGCCGGCCCTGCGCCCGCACCGTGTTCCAGGGCGTTCCGAGGCCGGCAAGCAGGCCGGCGGGCCAGTTCGACTGCCCGTCGGCAAGGACCAGCCGAACGCCGCGCCAGCCTGTGGGAGCGGCGAAGAGGCGCAGCGGCAGCGGCGTGCAGCATTCCGCGCTGAATTGCATCGACAGGCCACCCGGCGCCGGCCGGATGCGCCAGACCAGTAGGCCGGGCAGGGCGATCGCGTCCTTGCTGCCGGCGCCGCCGGAAAGCGCGAGCTGCGCCGAGCCCCGCCAGACGCTGCCACGCGGCGCCAGCAGCAGCAGCTGCTCGCCGCTGGCCTGCCGGACCAGCGCCGCCAGCCAGCGCGCCGGGGCGAAAACGACCAGCGCCAGCAGCAGCCCGGCAAGCAGGCCCAAGGCGGCCCAGCGCCAGGGGGCGGCGTCTGCGGTGGACGTCCGTGCGCTTGCGGCGGGCATGGCGGACATGGTTTCAGCGCTGGGGCAAAGCCATCAGCAGCACGCCGTTCCAGGTCGCCCCGGCAGTGCCTGGCGCGGCGGGCGTGCGCACCAGTCGCGCTTCGAGCGGCACCGACCGGGCGTTGAGCCGTGCCTGTGCCAGCCATTCGGCCAGCGCGTCGGCGGAAGCCGCTTTCAGCGTGACGCTGGCGCGGTCACCCGCCAGGGTCAACTGCGCCGTCGCGCCCAAGCTCTGCCGGGTCGCGGCGGTCAGCGCCCGCAGCGCGTCGTCGAAGCCGAGCGCCGGCTGCTTTTGCAGCGCCTCGGCCTGTGCCCGCATCGCCTGCATGCGCTGCAGCCGCGCAGCAAGCGATTTTGCTTGCGCGTCGGCCGTGCGCAGGGTGGCGAGCGACGGCGCGACGCTGAGCTGCCACAGCAGCGCGGCCAGCGCCAGCAACAAGGCCAGCGACACCAGGTTTTTATCGCGGCCCGACAGCCGGCTCCAGCGCGCCGAAAGCGGTGCGAATGCGCTCGCGAGGCTCACGGAAGCCGATCTTCGGGAAGTTGCCCGAGCACCAGCGTGTCGCCTTCCAGCCGGGCGGAGTAGCCGCTGGCGCGCATCCGCGGGGACAGTCCTTCGGGACCGCCGGCGGCCGCGGCAGCGACGCCCTTCAGGCGAAGCTCTCCTGCTACGAAATCAATAGCTGATGGCGCGCTCGCACCCTGCGCCGCAGCCTGATATTGCGTCAACATCGTCTCCAGGTCGGACGCCGACGCGGCGCCGTTGCGGCGCTGCAGGTCTGCCAGCGCGCGCCATCTGCAGCGGCGCGTCGACGATCACGCGCACTTCGGGAAAGGTGGTCGCGAGCGTGCCGCGAATCGCATCTTGCTGCGCCGCCTGCGCCGACCGCTCTTTCCAGGCCCAGGCCTGCAGGCCGATCAGGTTGCTGGCAACCAGCAGGCCGGCGGCCCAGCGGGCGGGTCGCCAGCGCGGCGACCGCAGCAAGGCCGCGCCGGTGGCCGACAGCCGTTTGCGGGTTCGCGTGCCGCGGTTGTAGAGCAGGTCGAACTGCGCCAGATCCCATCCCGAGTCCGTTGTCGCCAGCCAGCGCTCGGCGGCCGTTTGCGGCGTCACCGCGCGGTTGAAATAATGCTCGGCCAGCGCCGCCACGCCGGGCTCGGCCAGCACCAGCGCGTCTTCGGGCCAGGCCACCAGGGCCGCGGTCGCCACCGACAGCGGCAGCAGCGTTACGCCTTCAGCGCTGGTAAGCAGCAGCTGGGCGCTTTCCGGCGTGCCGGTGACGTGGAGCGAACCGGCGTCCGGCGCACCGGCCTCGGGCGGCGCAAGTTCGGGAACAATGCGCGACACCGGCCGGCCGGCCTGCTCCAGCGCGGCGAGCCAGCCGTGCAGCCAGCCGCGGTCGCATGCCGCGACCCACGCCGGCTCGCCGTCTTGAGCGCGCGGCTCGATGGCGAAGTGCAGTTGGCTGGTGTCGTCAAGCACACGGTCTTCGAGCAAACCGTCAAGAATCGCGCGCAGCCGGCCCGCATTGCCTTCCTGGAACAGGTTCGACTTGAGCGCGCCGCGCGGCAGCGCCAGCCGGTGCCAGGAGAGCCGCGAAACCGGCACCACGGCGACGATTTCAACCCCGGCGGCGGCCGGCAGCAGCGCGGCGGGCGCCTCAACGGTTCGCAGAACCGTTCGCCCGTCTTCGGTCAGCAGACCTTCGCAGGCGGTGGATGGCGCGGCAAGCGTTTGGGGAAGGTAAACGATCAGGCGAGTCATTGGCGTGTCTGGAGCGTCATTGTAGGTTGCCCACCTGCGGCGGCGCGCCACCCCGGTCGCGCCACAGGGTCTTTACCCCCGTTGCTTCGCGCTGCACGACCGAGCGTTCCTCGACCACCGCCTGGTCCAGCCGCAGCCGGCCCCGGACCTCGAAAAACCGCGAGCCGATGCTGTGCTGCGCTTCGTTGAGCGGACTGGTCCGCTGGCCGGTCAACGCCGCTGCCGCCGCGAGTGTCTGGAAATGACTGGTCTGGCGCGCGGCGACCAGCCGCTCGGCCTGCGCCATGTCGAGCGGCGCGATGGCCGCGTACAGCACGGTGGCGCTGGCGGTGTTGAGGTTGACGGGCGTGCGCATCGGCAGCAGCGTGACGTGGGGCGCGAGCACGGCCAGGCTGCGCGCCGGCAGGCCAAGCCACAGCAGTTGGTCGAGGCGCTGCGGCGCCAGCGGCGCGCCGGTGTTCTCCGGGCGGCCGTCGCGCGCAAGGCGCAGGTTCTCGGCGAGTGCCAGCAGTTCCGATTGCGGCAGGCCGAGCTGCTCGAACAGCTTGGCGAACGCCTTGAGCCAGACTTCGGAAACTTTGCCGCCGTCGTCGACCAGGTTCGCCACGTTCAGCCGCGCCTGCAGGTCGCTGATCGAGCCCGAGAGGAAGGCTTGCGAGGCCTGGTTGTCGCTGTCGGGCGTGTTGGTTTTGTTGGCGGAAAGAAAGGTCGAAAGCCGCGCCTCCTCCAGCGGCACCGCCCAGGGTTCGGACAGGTGGTCGGCGCCGCCGGTGCGCGCGTCCTCGCGCAGAATCAGCCGCGACCAATCGAGCGCGCCGCTCAGCACCCACAGTGACTGCACCCGCGCACGCTCAGCCGTCTCGACCTCGACACCGCGCCACTGCTGCCACAGCGAAGCCGCCGCCAGGCTCGCCACCAGCGCCACCGTCAGCATCGCCGTCAAAAGCGCCGCGCCAATCTGACGACCAGGCGTAAAACCGGCTTTCCCACGCGAGCCAACAGCCGCCGCGCCCAGCGGCTCCCGGCAAGACCATTCCACGTGGATAGCCTCACGGCGATGGAAACAGGCGTGGAAGTTCCAGACCGGCCAGCGCCGCGGAACCGGCTCAGCCGGGCCGCACGCGCAGCGGCCCCCTAAGCGCGCAGCGCACCATGCGAAGCGGAGAGCGTGCAGGCTGCGGTACCAAGCCAGCCAGGGCCGCGGAACCGGCTCAGCAGGGCCGCAGGCGCAGCGGCCCCCTCGGGGGGCAGCGAACCACGCGAAGCGGGGAGCGTGGGGGCTCATGATTTATTTCCGCCGCTCGTCGGCCGCACCCAGTCGCGCGTCAACGTGCCGCTGATGGCCTGGCCGGGCGGCAGCGTCAACACCAGCCGCACGCCGTCGGGCAAGGTCAGGTCTGGCGTCTGGCCAGTGCTGGTACCGGCGACGGGCAAAGCCGTGCCGCCGCTCGACAGCGGATTGGTCCAGGCATTGCCGCGAAAGTAAAAGATCTGCCATTGGTCCAACGCGGCGATGCCGACTTCGTATCTTTTTTCTTCGTCGCCGGGATTTTCGGCCCAGCGGGCGGCCTTGCCCCAGGCGGCTTGCAGATCGGCGCGGGTAAATTGCGGCGGCGATTGCCAGCGCAGCCACTGGCCCGCGCCGTTCACGTTGCGGCGCGTCCAGGCGATGACCAGCACGCCGCTGCCAGCCCCGGCGGTGCCGCGGCGAACCATGCGCAGCCCGCGTCCGTCCCAATCGAGCGCCGGGGTTTGCGGCAACTGCAGCAGCGCGTCGAGATCGGCGGCCCACTGCGTCAGCCCGGCCTGCAGCGTCAGCACCGCGTCGGCGCGCTCCTGCAAGCGGGCCTGCGACCGCACCATGCCGTCAATGCCTCGCCAGCTCAGACCCGCCATCAACGCCATCGCCGCCAGAGCTACCAGCAGTTCAATCAAAGTGAAACCGCGCGAACGGCTGAATGGCAGCCAACGACGCGAAGCGGGGACCGTTGGGGCAACGGACTTGCCCACAGAAGTTCCATACCAGCCAGGGGCGCAAAACCGGCTAAGCCGGGCCGCAGGCGCAGCGGCCCCCTCGGGGGGCAGCGCAGTACGCGAAGCGACAAGCGTGGGGGCCATCAGAACCTTCCCACAACGGTCGACAACGTCAAAATCCGCGCCTCGCCGTCGAGCACTCCCGCCTCGACCCGCAAAAAGTTTGGATTCGGAGTCGGCTGCACCGCCAGCCTGACCGACAACACGCGGCCACCCTGTTCGCACGCCGCGGTGTTGTCGCCGACGGCCGGCATCTGCGTCGAAAGCCGTACATTAACCAGCGCGTTTTCGGCGCAAAGATGCGCCAGAAGCAGATCGGACTGGCGCTCGCTATTGCGAGTCAGCGACGCCGTGGCACGCACGCCCGCGGCCAGCGCGACGGCGACAATGCCCAGCGCCACCAGCACTTCGATCAGCGTGAAGCCGCGCGCGTCCTTGCGCATCATGGCGTGCGGGTTGTCGCTGACGAAGCCTCGGCCAGCACCGTAAACGGCCGTACGCCGTCAGTCGCCAGCGTCAGACCGCGTGCCGGCTGGGCGTTCGACACTAGGCGAATTTGCTGCGGCCCGATGACCGGTTCCGGTCCCAGCGTCACCGCGCTGACACCCACGGAGCGCACATCGGCGCTCAACCAGCCGAAAGGACGCCCGCCACCGGTCAGGCCCTCGAACGAAAAGCCGGTCGGAGTGGGCCGCCACAGTACCGGGTTGCCCGTCATGCGCGACTGCGCGCGCGCAGATTCGAGCAACACCGCCAGGCGCTGCCCGTCACGCTCAAGCGCCGTCGCCGAAGAGTCGCGCAGCGACAGCGATACCCCGGCCGTTGCGATCGCCATGATCGCGACAACCACCAACAGCTCAATCAGGGTAAAGCCGTCGGTTCGGTTCGCGCTGGAATAGGTACAGCGCCTTTTGAAAAAAGTTTGATTTTTCGCCAAAGGCTGGAGCCTGGGCGCCCCGGGGCACAGCGTTGGGCTACTCCAAGCAAGGCCAAGATCCTGGGAAGAGCATCCATCGACAAGCTTAGAACAAACGGAAATCTTGGGCGCAGGGGCAACGAAAAGGGCCGCGGAAGTTTGATGCCGGCCAGGGCCGTGGAACCGGCTCAGTCGGTCCGCAGGCGCAGCGGCCCCCTCGGGGGGCAGCGCAGCACAAGCAGTGGCAAGCGTGGGGGCTGCACATCCATACCAGCCAGAGCCGCGGAACCGGCTCAGCCGGTCCGCAGGCGCAGCGGCCCCCTCGGGGGGCAGCGCAGCACAAGCAGTGGCAAGCGTGTGGGCTACACATCCATACCAGCCAGGGCCGCGGAACCGGCTTTGCCGGGCCGCAGGCGCAGCGGCCCCCTCGGGGGGCAGCGCAGTACGCGAAGCGACAAGCGTGGGGGTCATGGTTTCGCCGCCGGGCCGCCCCAAGGCGAAACGCGCCCCCTCGGGGGGCAGCGCAGTACGCGAAGCGACAAGCGTGGGGGTCAGTTCATTCCCAACTGCCGATATCGGCATTCTTGCCCTCGCCGCCGGCCTGTCCGTCGGCGCCGAAAGACATCACGTCGATCTCGCCCCTTATGCCGGGGTTCAAGTACTGATACGGCCGTCCCCACGGGTCGTTGGGCAGCTTGTCGACGTAAGACTTCCAGTTGCCCGGAACCGGTCCGGTGGTCGGTTTGGCGACCAGCGCCTGCAGGCCCTGTTCGACCGCCGGATAGCGCTGGTTGTCGAGTTTGTACAGCTTGAGCGCCTGCATCAGGTTGTTGACATCGGTCTTCGCCGCCGTGGCGCGCGCGTCGTCGGCCCGGTTGAGCACATTCGGAACGATGAGCGCCGCCAGCACGCCGATGATGACGAGCACCACCATCAGTTCGATCAAGGTAAACCCCGCCAGCAGCCGGCGCCGGCCCGCTTGAGGAAACGAAATAGGAATGGGTCGATTCATGGTCGCTTCAATGATAATCCTGCCATGCAGACAGATGCCTATCGCCTGTGGTCCGTCAGGATTGTGACATTCGCCTTGTCGGCAATGGCAGCCGCCAGCGCGGGTTTCTGGGCGATGAGGCTTTGGGAAGCCGCGCCGGCACCGGCTACCGCTTCGACCCTTTCGGGCGCGGCCTCGGCATCCATCGGACCTCGTGCCGTCGCCCGCGCGTTGGGTGGCGGCGTTGCGGCGCCCGTTGTGGCTACCGGCATGCAAAACGCGCCCGCAGCCCATCGCTATGCGCTGGTCGGTGTGCTCGCGGGAAGCTTGCGCATGGGCGCGGCGCTGATTTCGATCGATGGACAAGACGCCAAACCAGTGCGTGTCGGCTCGCGGGTGGACGCGAACATGGTATTGGTGTCGGTGTCGGGACGCCGCGCAGTCCTGTCTTCTGGCACGGATGCAACAGACAAAATTACGCTGGACCTGCTGGTGCTGCCGAATTGACGCTATTTTTTCAATAGCTGTAGATGACCGTCTGGTAAACCATAAAGGCATAAATACTGCCTATATTTCAAGCTTTTCCCGCTGCCGCACAATAAAAATTCTAAGCGGGAAATATGTTTCTCGATTTACATTTTGTAATGAATCAGTGATGATGGCAACTCGATTCCACTCTTCAAGACCATGGCCGCCATCGAAACTGCACCCAGCATCTCCGCACCTCCCGTTGCGCTACCCGGCCTGGGTCGCGCGCTGGTTCTGGCCGGAAAACTCGGGCAAAAGGCGGCAAACGACATATTCCGCAAGGCCCAGAGCAGTCGCACCAGCTTTATTGCCGAGTTGACCGGCTCGGGCGCTGTGTCGCCTTTCGATCTGGCGCACACCATGTCGACATCTTTTGCGGCGCCGTTGCTCGACCTGGAAGCGATCGACGTGCAACGCCTGCCGAAGGACCTGCTGGACGCCAAGATTTGCCAGGCATGCCGCATTGTCGTGCTGAGCAAACACAACAACCGCCTGATCGTCGCGACGGCGGATCCGACAGACCAGGAGGCCGCGGAAAAGATCAAGTTTTCAACCCGGCTGGGTGTCGATTGGGTGATTGCGGAATACGACAAGCTGTCGCGAATGCTCGATACGTCGGGGGAAAGCGCAGCCGACACGATGAACAACATCATCGGCGACGACTTCGAGTTCGAAGAAGGCGCGGTCAATGTGGTCGATGCGGAGGAAATGGACATCGGCGCCGCTGAGGTTGAGGACGCGCCGGTTGTCCGCTTCCTGCAGAAAATGCTGGTCGACGCTTTCAACATGCGCGCATCGGACCTGCACTTCGAGCCGTTCGAGCAGTACTACCGGGTGCGTTTCCGGGTTGACGGCGAATTGCGTGAAATAGCCATGCCGCCGGTTGCGATCAAAGAAAAACTGGCGGCGCGCATAAAGGTGATTTCCCGGCTCGATATCTCCGAAAAGCGGGTGCCGCAGGACGGCAAGATGAAGCTCAAGCTTGGCCCCGGCCAGGTGATCGACTTTCGCGTCAGCACCCTGCCAACCATGTTCGGCGAAAAAATCGTCATCCGTATTCTGGATCCGAGCAGCGCCAGGCTAGGAATCGACGCATTGGGCTACGAACCCGAGGAAAAGGAACGTCTGCTCGAAGCCATCAAGCGGCCCTACGGCATGGTGCTGGTGACGGGGCCTACGGGGTCGGGCAAGACCGTCTCGCTCTACACCTGCTTGAACATCCTGAACACGGCGGGCGTGAATATCGCCACCGCCGAAGATCCGGCCGAAATCACGCTTCCGGGCGTCAACCAGGTCAGCATGAACGACAAGGCCGGCATGACCTTTCCAGTCGCGCTGAAAGCGTTTTTGCGCCAGGATCCGGACATCATCATGGTCGGCGAAATCCGCGACGTCGAAACCGCCGATATCGCCATCAAGGCCGCGCAAACCGGCCACCTGGTGCTATCGACGCTGCACACCAACGACGCGCCGACGACACTTACTCGCATGCGCAACATGGGCATCGCGCCGTTCAACATCGCCTCGAGCGTAATTCTGATTACCGCCCAGCGGTTGGCCAGGCGGCTTTGCCCCCACTGCAAGACGCCGACCGACATTCCACGCGAAACCTTGCTGGACGCGGGATTCACCGAGGACGAGGTCGATGGTTCATGGACTCCATTTCACCCTGTCGGCTGCGCCAAATGCAGCAATGGCTATAAAGGCCGCGTCGGCATTTACCAGGTCATGCCGATTTCCGAGGAAATCCAGCGCATTGTGCTGCGCGACGGTAGCGCTCTGGAAATCGCCGCGCAGGCGCGGGAGGAGGGCGTCAGAAGCCTGCGCCAGTCAGGTCTGTACAAAGTGAAGCTTGGCATGACGTCGCTGGAAGAAGTGCTGGGCTGCACTAATGTCTGACGCAGCGCCTGTTCTCGCCGCGACACCGACCCTCGGCCGTCGCCGCGGCCCGTTTTTCATACCGTCGATACAACGCTAGGGACATCATGGCAACCGCAATCACCAAAGGCGTCAAGGAATTCGTCTTCGAATGGCAAGGCAAGGACCGCGGAGGCAAACAGGTGCGCGGCGAAATCCGCGCGGTCGGTGAAACCCAGGTCAAGGTGTCGCTGCGCCGGCAGGGCGTGTCGGCCTCCAGCATCAAAAAGCGCCGCATGCGCTCGGGCAAGTCCATCAAGCCGAAGGACATCGCCATCTTCACCCGCCAGCTCGCGACCATGATGAAAGCCGGTGTGCCGCTGCTGCAGTCCTTCGACATCGTCGGTCGCGGCAATCCCAACGGCAGCGTGACCAAACTGCTCAATGACGTTCGCGCCGACGTGGAAACCGGTACGTCGCTGAGCGCGGCGTTTCGCAAATATCCGATGCATTTCAACGCCCTGTACTGCAATCTCGTCGAGGCCGGCGAAACCGCCGGTATTCTGGAATCGCTGCTCGACCGCCTGGCCGTTTACATGGAAAAAACCGAGGCCATCAAGTCGAAAATAAAATCGGCGCTGATGTATCCGATTTCGGTGGTGATCGTCGCTTTCGTTGTCGTCGCGGTCATCATGATTTTTGTCATTCCTTCGTTCAAGAGCGTGTTTTCCTCGTTCGGTGCGGATTTGCCTGCGCCGACGCTGATGGTGATCGCCATCAGCGAGTTTTTTGTCAGCTACTGGTGGCTGATATTCGGCGGGATCGGCGGCGGCCTTTACTTTTTCATGCAGGCCTGGAAACGCAACGAGAAAATGCAGAAAGTCATGGACCGGCTGCTGCTGAAAGTGCCGGTCTTCGGTCCCCTGATTGAAAAATCGTGCATCGCCCGCTGGACGCGCACGCTCTCGACCATGTTCGCGGCCGGCGTTCCGCTAGTCGAAGCGCTCGACTCCGTTGGCGGCGCGTCGGGCAACTCGCTCTATGCCGACGCAACCGAGAAAATTCAACAGGAAGTCTCGACCGGAACCAGCCTGACGGCAGCGATGGGCAACGCCAACTTGTTCCCGACGATGGTGCTGCAGATGTGCTCGATCGGAGAGGAATCGGGTTCTGTCGATCACATGCTGGGCAAGGCCGCCGACTTCTACGAAGCCGAAGTCGACGAGATGGTCGCCGGCCTGTCCAGCCTCATGGAACCGATCATCATCGTGTTTCTGGGAACGCTGATCGGCGGCATCGTCGTGTCCATGTACCTGCCGATTTTCAAACTCGGCCAAGTCGTCTGATGCTGGAGGGTTTGGAGCTTGGCCAGGCGCCTGGAGCCTGGCTTGTCGGCCTTCTGGGGTTGTTGATCGGTAGTTTTTTGAATGTGGTTATTTATCGGCTACCCAAAATAATGGAGCTGCAATGGGCTGAGGAATCCGCCGGCCTGGGTGGCGAAGCGCCGAAGCCGGCCGAAAAATTCAGCCTCGTGGCGCCACGGTCGCGCTGCGGAAACTGCGGCCATCCCATCGCCTGGTACGAAAACATTCCAGTACTGAGCTATCTTTTTCTGAAGGGCCGTTGCGCGGCCTGCAAGGCGCCGATCAGCATTCGCTATCCGCTGGTCGAGCTTGCAACCGGCGGCCTGTTTTTCTTCTGCGCCTGGCGCTGGGGCGTGTCGCCGACGGCGCTCGCCTGGTGCGGATTCTGCGCCGCGCTGCTCGCGCTGGCGCTGATCGACTGGGACACGACCCTGCTGCCGGACGACATCACCCTGCCGCTGTTGTGGGCCGGCCTGATCGCGGCGGCGCTGCAATGGAATTCGGCGGTCAGCCTGGGCAGCGCCATGTGGGGCGCCGTCGGCGGCTACTTGTCGTTATGGGCGGTGTACTGGGCTTTCAAACTGGCCACCGGCAAGGAAGGCATGGGCTATGGCGACTTCAAGCTGTTCGCGGCGCTGGGCGCATGGTTCGGCTGGCCGGCGCTGATCCCGATGATCCTCATGGCGTCCGTCATCGGCGCGCTGGTCGGCATCGCGATGAAATTTTCCGGCGAATTGCGCGAGGGCGGCTATGTGCCGTTCGGACCTTTCCTGGCGGGCGCGGGCCTTGCCGCGCTGGTATTCGGGCCGCAATCGTTACTGCGGGTCGTCGGCTTGTGAGTCGATGCGCCGCCACATGCAGCGCATCGGCCTGACCGGCGGCATCGGCAGCGGCAAAAGCACGGTCGCCGGCTTTCTGGTCGCCCGCGGCGCGGCGCTGATTGATGCCGACGCGATTGCCCGCCAGGTGACCGGACCCGGAGGCGCCGCCGTCAGTGAACTGGCAACGCGGTTCGGCGCCGACATCATCACCAGCGCGGGTGCCCTGGACCGCGACCGGATGCGGCAGCTGGCCTTCGCCGACCCGGCGGTCAAGCTGCAACTCGAAGCCGTCATTCATCCGCTGGTCTCCCGGGAATCGCTTGACCAAGCCGATGCCGCCGCCGCTGCCGGGCGCCGATGCGTCGTCTTCGACATCCCTTTGCTGGTCGAGTCGGGCAGGTGGCGCCAGCGGCTCGACCGGGTGCTGGTGGTCGATTGCACCGAAGCCACACAGATTTCGCGCGTCATAACCCGCAGCGGTTTGCCGCGCAAGACGGCCGAGGCGATTATCGCCACGCAGGCCAGCCGCGCGCAGCGGCTGGCGGCAGCGGATATTTGCATTTTCAACGAGCGACTGTCGCTTGCGGCGCTGGAGCGGCAGGTGTGCTATTTGGCCAGCGGCTTCGGGCTATGATGCACCGGAAACCCCATCCAACAAGCCTCTCGAAATGAGCGCCGTGATTCTTTACGAGTACCCTTTCAACGAACGCATACGCACCTATCTGCGGCTTGAGCACCTGTTTCGCCGCCTTGGTGAGATGTCCGTGCGCGACAGCGCGCTGGACCACCATTACGCACTGGCCACCATCTTCGAAATCATGGACGTCGCTGCCCGGGCCGACCTGAAAACCGACGTGCTGAAGGACCTGGAAAAGCAAAAACATGTGCTGAACGGTTACCGCGGCAATCCGGCCATTGCCGAAGGCGTTCTCGACGACGTGATTCGCCAGCTAGAGGGCTGCTTCGCGGCGCTCAATGAGATCGTAGGCAAAATCGGCCAGCCGCTGGCCGACAACGACTGGCTGATGAGCATTCGCAGCCGAATCGGCATTCCCGGCGGCACCTGCGAATTCGATCTGCCGGCCTATTACGCCTGGCAGCATCGAGATGCGGAGGATCGCCAGCGCGACCTGCAGCGCTGGATTTCGCCGCTCGTGCCGCTGGCCGAATCCTTGCGGCTGCTGCTCAGGCTGCTGCGCGACTCGGGCGCGCCGCAGAAAGTGGTGGCGCCTTCCGGCCAATACCAGCAAATGCTGCCGCAGGGACGTCATTTCCAATTATTGCGGCTGCGGCTCGATTCGGCCACCGGTCTGGTGCCGGAAATCAGCTGCAACCGGTTGATGGCGTCGGTGCGGATGATGCGGGTGGAGGCCGACGGCCGTCTTCAGGCCGACGCCGGCGACTCGATGTTCGAACTGAGCCTGTGCCACTGACGCCGCCCAGTGCCGCTGTCTGAAATGCTATCCAGCACCAATCGCCATGCCTGATGCTTCAGTCCCTATGAAACACGTCGTCTGCCCGACCTGCGGCGGCCCGAGTGTTTATTCACTGGGAAATCCTTTCCGACCGTTTTGCAGCGAACGTTGCAAGAACGTCGATTTCGGCGCCTGGGCGAGCGAAGGATTTCGCCTGCCGGCCGACGCTCCGCCCGATGACGAGAACTTCGGCGACCCGAGGCTGCAGTGACGGTGAACACTCAACGAAAACAACGGCAGTGCCGTGACTAGGAAATCACAATGAGGAATTTTGCGTTCAAGACGCTGGCCGCGACCCTGATGGCAGTCGTTTTCTGTGCCGGCGGTGTTCAGGCGAAAGAGCCTGTCCACGACCGCAACGACACACCGTATGCCAAAGTGAAAAAAAAATCGGCTCGCGGCAACCGTGTCAAATACCTGCCGAGTTCGGCGGAAACCGTTGCGGAGCGAAGCGCCCGACTGAAGCGTGAATGCCGGGGCGGCGTCAACGCCGGCGCCTGCGCGGGCTATACCCGATAGATCTTATAGACCCGCCAGCCGGCGCCTTTGCACCTACTCGGCCGGCGTACCGAGCATCTGCTGCAGCTCGCCGTTTTGGTACATCTCCATCATGATGTCGGAGCCGCCGACAAACTCGCCCTTGACATAGAGCTGCGGAATCGTCGGCCAGTTGCTGTATTCCTTGATGCCGTTGCGGATGTCGGCGTCTTCAAGCACGTTGACGGTCGCCGGCTTGGCGACGCCGCAGGCCTTGAGAACCTGGATCGCGCGGCCCGAGAAGCCGCACATCGGAAACTGGGCCGTGCCCTTCATGAACAGGACGACGTCGCTGGACTTGACGATCTCGTCGATGCGCTGCTGAGTGGTATCGGGGGTGCTCATGGTGAAATCTTTCGAATGGCTGATAAAACCGGCAGCAAGCCGGGTGGTTGAACTTAGGCAATCCGGACATCGGATTATCGCCGCGCCCCGGATGTCCCGTCTTGGGCAGGGGCGGTCGTCCAGCGCCCGCCGGAGCAGCGCTCGATGCCGGCCAGGTCGCGGCGGCTCTGGATTTCGCCGAAGCCGCGCAGTGCCAGCAGTTCCCTGACCCGGTCGGCCTGGTCGTAGCCATGCTCGAGCAAAAGCCAGCCGCCGGGCAGCAGATGCGCCGGCGCCTCCTCGATGATGCGGCAGATGTCGTCTAGCCCGTCGACGCCGGCCGCCAGCGCCTGCATGGGTTCATGCGCCAGCACTGCCAGATGCGGGTCGGCGCTCGCGACATAGGGGGGATTGCTGGCGATCAGGTGAAAGCGTTGATTCACTTTTTCAAGCCAGCGGCTTTGGGCGAAAAACACGTCGAGCCCCAGCAAGCGGGCATTTTCACGCGCCACGTCCAGCGCGTCGGCGCTGATGTCGACGGCCTGCACGCTCGCGCCGCGCCCTGCCGCCCGCATTTCATGGGCGATCGCCAGCGCAATAGCGCCGCTGCCGGTGCCCAAATCCAGAATCCGCGGCATCGACCGCATGGCCGGCGCCAAAAGCAGGTCTAGCGACCACTCCACCAGTGTTTCAGTGTCGGGCCGGGGAACCAGCACCCGGGCGTCGACCCGCAGTTCCAGGCCGAAAAACGCCTTGCTGCCGACGATGTAGGCAAGTGGCTCGCCGACCGCCCGGCGTTTGACCAGGCGGCCGTACGCGTCGGCGACCAGCGCCGCCAACTCGTCGCCATCGTGCGCCAGCAGCCAGGCCCGGTCGCCTGCGGGTTTGTCCAGCGCATGCAGCAGCAGCAACTGCGCGTCGAGCCGTTCCAGGCCGGCGGCGCGAGCGGCGGCCAGCGCCTGGGCGCAGGTGAGCGGCGTCATTGGAATATCCTGGTTTGCTATGAAAGTAATAGCTGGTGGCACGCATACCTGCTACGAATAAGCACGATTTGGTTCAAAAATTCGGTTGGTGGACGCTCAGCCGCCACCGGTGCCGGTTTCAAGCTCGGCCAATTGCTCGGCGCCGCGCGCCACCTGCAGCGCCGTCACCACGTCGTCGAGATCCCCCTCCATGATCGCCAGCAGTTTGTACAGCGTCAGGTTGATGCGGTGGTCGGTCAGGCGCCCCTGCGGAAAGTTGTAGGTGCGGATGCGGTCGCTGCGGTCGCCGCTGCCAACCAGACCTTTGCGCGTCGCAGCGTCCTTGGCGGCGCGCTCGGAGCGGTCTTTTTCATGGATGCGCGCGGTCAGCACCTTGAGCGCCTGCGCCTTGTTGCCGTGCTGGCTGCGGCCCTCCTGGCATTCGGCGACGATGCCGGTCGGCAAGTGCGTGATGCGCACCGCCGAATCGGTCTTGTTGATGTGCTGACCGCCGGCGCCGCTGGCGCGGTAGGTGTCGATGCGCAGGTCGGCCGGATTGATCTGGATCGCGACCGCCTCGTCGGGCTCGGGCAGCACGGCGACGGTGCAGGCGCTGGTATGGATGCGACCCTGAGTTTCGGTCGCCGGAACGCGCTGCACCCGGTGGCCGCCGGACTCGAAACGCAGTTTTCCGTAGACGCCAACGCCCAGCGCGTCGGTCGGCCCGTCGATGCGCAGCACCACTTCCTTGTAGCCGCCGAGTTCGCTCGGCGATTCGCTGATGATCTCGGTCTGCCAGCGCTTACGCTCGGCGAAGCGGGTGTAGAGCCGAAACAGGTCGCCGGCGAACAGCGCCGATTCGTCGCCGCCCGTGCCGGCGCGGATTTCGATGAACGCCGCCCGCCGGTCGTCCGGATCCTTCGGAATCAGCATCAGCTGCAGCGCCGCGTCGACTTGGGCGATATCGGCCTTCGCCGCTTCAATTTCTTCCTCGGCCATGGCCGCCAGCTCGCCATCGCCTCCAGCCTCGGCAAGCATGGTTTCGGCGCTCGCCAGTTCGGCTTCGCGGCGGGTCAGCCGGTTGTACTGCTCGGCGATCACGCTGGCTTCGGCATGCTCGCGTGTCATCGCGCGAAAGCGGTCCAGGTCGCTTACGACATCGCTGGCCGACAGCAGCGCGTCGAGCTCATGCAGCCGCAGCAACTGGCGTTCCAGGGTCTGGCGAAGAAAGGGTTTCATGGAATTCGGCAGGGGAAGGGAAAATCAACTCGGAGAAGGGGAGGACACGGAGGACGCGGAGAATCAAAAATTGAGGATTTTGTGCGTTTCTTCCACCTCCTCCAGTCTTTCTCCTCTTCTCCGCGTTGAAGGAGCTTTTTAGGAGCGAAGCCAGCTAACGCTCGCGCACGTCAGCCGTCGATTTCGGCAGTTGCCCGCGCAAAAAAAGCCTGGACACGGTCTGCGCCGTCGCCTCGCGGCTGTGCGCGTCGCCGGCATGCAGTTCAGCCAGCGCGCCGTGCAGCATCTTTTGCGTTAATGCACGCCCCAGCGCTTCGAGCACGGCATCGATCGGCTCGCCTTTGGCTAGCAACTTTTTCGCGCGGTGGATTTCGAGGGTGCGCCATTCGTCGGCTTGGGCGTTGAGCTGCTGGATCAGCGGCACGCTGCCGCGCAGGTCGAGCCAGTGCATGAAACTGCGCACGCCGGTGTCGATGATGACCTCGGCCTCGGCCACCGCCGCTTGCCGGCTGTTCCTGCCGGTCCGCACCACGTGCGCCAGGTCGTCGACGGTGTAGAGGTAGACGTCGGGCAGCGCCTTCACTTCAGGCTCGATGTCGCGCGGAACCGCCAGGTCGACCATGAACATCGGCCGATGCCGGCGCAGCTTGAGCGCGCGCTCGACCGCGCCCAGGCCGATGATCGGCAGCGTGCTGGCGGTGCAGCTGACGACGGCGTCGAATTCGTGCAGTCGGCCGGGCAGGTCGGCCAGCCGCATCACTTCGGCGCCGTAACGGCTGGCGAGCTTTTCGCCGCGAGCCAAGGAACGGTTGGCAATGGCCATGGATTTAGGGTTTTTGGCGGCGAAATGCGTCGCCGCCAGGTCGATCATCTCGCCCGCGCCGACAAACAGGATTTTGATGTCGCCCAGGTTTTCGAAAAGCTGCCCCGCCAGCCGCACGCTGGCCGCCGCCATGCTGATGCTGTGCGCGCCGATTTCGGTGCTGGCGCGTACTTCCTTGGCCACGGCGAACGAGCGCTGGAAAAGCTGGTGCAGCGTGCTGCCCATGGCGCCGGCGTCTTCGGCGGCGCGCACCGCGTCTTTCATCTGGCCGAGGATTTGCGGCTCGCCCAGCACCATCGAGTCAAGCCCGCTGGCGACGCGAAAGGCGTGGCGCGCGGCCTGGTCGCCCTCGAGCGCATAGCTGTGCGACCGCAGCAGCGCGGGCGATACCCCGCCGCCCGACGCCAGCCATTCAATGGTTCGGTCGAGATCGCTGGACTCGCCGGCGCAGTAAATCTCGGTGCGGTTGCAGGTTGACAGCAGCGTCGCCTCGGGTCGGCAGGCGAGCGTTGCGCGCAGGCTGCGCAGCGTCGGCGCGATCTGGTCCAGCGCGAAGGCGAAACGCCCGCGCAAATCGAGCGGCGCGGTGTGATGGTTGAGCCCCAGGGTCCAGACAGACATGCAACGATTATAAAATTGAAGTCGTCATGAACGAATTCGCAGCGGCGATCCACCTGATCCGTTCATGCCGAAAGTCGCCATGACCTGCTATTCTTACTGTGTCATAAAATACGCTATAATTAGCGTAGCACATTTTTGACAGGAATGCGTGATGGACATATCCGAAGAGTTCAATCGTTACGTTGCCCATTTATGCCAGGGGCTTGGTCATGCT
>Ga0136611_10000015_pt1 | contig 93872 bp, 101 predicted proteins | sample AntDrymUQ2232306_2_FD_106645 | JGI IMG/M metagenome (GOLD analysis project Ga0136611, IMG submission 106645) | Polar desert sand microbial communities from Dry Valleys, Antarctica - metaG UQ223 (23.06) | ecosystem: Environmental > Terrestrial > Soil > Desert | place: Antarctica: Dry Valley... | reverse complement strand
TTGGGCCGCAGCGCAATTGCCGCTGCCTGCTCAATTACGCGATTCAACATCATCCCAGCTATGGCTGGTGTGCATTGAATTCTTCTCAGAAAATGCAAAGTCATAACTTGTTAGTGACTAAGACCCATTTTTTTATATCTCTGCGGCGCTCCGCGTTCCCTGCGCCTCTGCGCCTCTGCGTTGAAAAGTCAATCACCTTCAAGGTGAACGCGAAGCCCGCCAGCGCCACAGCAGCGCCAGCGCCGCCAGACTGAACAATGCGCCCGCCGCAAAGGTGGCCGGGGCGCCCATCTGGTCCCACAATACGCCGGCCAGCGTGCTCGCCACCAGCATCGCCAGGCCGCTCACAAGATTGAAAAAGCCAAACGCCGTGCCGCGTAGATCCTCAGGCGCGGCGTGGGCAACCATGGTGGCGAGCAGGCCCTGCGTCATCGCCATGTGAAAGCCCCAAAGCGCAACGCCGGCCCAGACAAAGCGCCAGTCGTTGCTGTAGGCGAGCAGGATGTCGGCGCCGATCAGCACCGCCAGCCCAGCGGCCAGCAGCGCGGTGTGGCTGACGCGGTCGGACAGCTTGCCGAAAGGGTAGGCGCCCACGGCATAGACGACGTTCATGCCGATCAGGACCAGCGGCGTGTAGGCGATGGGCAGGCCGCCCTGCAGCGCGCGCAGCAGCAAAAAAGCCTCGCTGAAGCGCGCCAGCGTGAAGACCGCGCCAATGGCCACGACGCGCCAGTAGGGCGCGCTCAGGCGACGTAGGTTTGCCCGACTGATCGGGTTGCGGCGCGGCGCCTGGACGGCGGGCGCCGGCTCCTTCACGCCGACGAGCAGTAGCGCCACGGCCAGGAAGCCGGGAACCATCGCGACCCAAAAAATCGCCCGGAAGTCGTTCGCCCAGAGCAGCATCAGCCCCATCGCCAGCAGCGGACCCAGAAAGGCGCCGACCGTGTCGAGCGACTGCCGCAGCCCGAACGCCGCGCCGCGCATACCGGGCGGCGCCAGGTCGGCGACCAGCGCGTCGCGCGGCGCGCCGCGTATGCCCTTGCCAACGCGGTCGATCAGCCGGGCGGCAAGCACCATGCCGGTCGTGGAGGCCAGCGCGAACAGCGGTTTGGACGCTGCGCCCAGGCCGTAGCCCAGCAGCGCCAGCGGCTTGCGCCTGCCCCAGTAGTCACTCAGCACGCCGGAAAAAATCTTGACGATTAGCGCCGTCGCCTCGGCGGCGCCTTCGATCAGGCCGACGGCCCACATGCTGGTGCCCAGCACCGTCACCATGAACACCGGCAGCAGGCTGTGAATCATCTCGGAGGAAATGTCCATCAGCAGGCTGACAAAGCCAAGTGCCCAGATGGCGGGTGGAAGGCGCTGGGCAGGGGTGGCGGAGTAAGTCATGGGCTGGTCGGCAGCTGGAAATTTATCTTATTGCCGTCTGCTTCGCGTCACGGTTCAACCCCTGGATGAACGAAAGCGCCAGCGGAAGGTAAGCCACGTGCCCGCCGTTGATGCTGGCCAGCGAAGCGGCTATGCGGCGATTCGCTGATTAAGCAACTCGACGACCGCGGCGGCCAGCGCCTGAAGGTGTTGCAGCTGCTCCGTGGAAACCTGCCGGGGTTGGACGTCGTAGGCGCAGAGTGTGCCCAGCGTGTGCCCGTCGACGATGAGCCGCGCGGCCGCGTAAAAGCGGATGAATGGTGCGTTTACGACCAGCGGGTGAGACGAAAAGCGCGGGTCCAGCAGGGTATCTTGCGCAATCACCAAATCGTCCGCATGCGTAAAAAAAGTCTCGCAAAACGATGTTGCGGCGGGAGACTCATGGTGCGGTAATCCAACGCAAGACTTGAACCAGTCGCGGCCATCGTCGAGAAAGTTCACCATCGTGATCGGAACGCCAAGGCTGTTCGCCAACAGTCGCGTGATGTCGTCGAAGGCGCGCTCGGGCGACGAGTCAAGGATGAGGTGACGGCGCAGTTCCGCCAGTCGTGCCGGGTCATTTCGCATGCGAAAGTGTAGGTGGAAAGTCAAAAGCGAACATGGGGATCGAAATATGCCGGTGCGGACATCCAGGTCGGGTTGAGCTCTGCAACACCTTGGCGCGCTGGGCCACAGCATGCTGGACAAATCAGGTCACACCGAGGCGGTGCTAGCACTTTTGCTACGTCACCTGCCGCCAGATCAGAGCGGCAAACCCACCACATCACGCCGACCCAGGGAATGAGCGCCAGGCTCATCGTCGCCTATGCCGGGCCACTCATTGCGCTGGCAGTGGGCGGCGTGCTGCCGCTCAGTGTCGGCATGCTGGGCGGGCTGTCCGTGCCCGAGACGGTTTTGCAAGAATGGACTGCAGACCCGTCAGCGCCGGGCGCGGCCATCATCGATCACATGGCCGCCTGGGGGGTTTTTAGATCATCCCGCATGCCAGTTTTTCGCCGCTGGATGACGCGTTTGCGCAAAGGTTGGGCACTGGAGCAATGGCTGCGCTGTCTTACGCGGCAGCGCATACGCTGCCGGCCTTGATCGACGAGCGCCGCCCCAGAGGCGTCGCCCAGCGCCTACGCGTACCCGTCATCGACAGCGCCGCGGTGCTGGCGCAGCTTAAACGCCTGGAGTTGATTAATAGCGTGCAAGCCGTTTTTGACGCCTGGAAGCGGCATGCTACTTTGGAACGAAGGCGGTTTAAAGCGATTTTTGCTGTGGTACAGCGACGGTTACATCGGTCAAAACCACGATGTGATATATTTGAGAAAGTACTCCTGAATAATAATAATTTAAAAACAGTGCAGACAGCAAATACCTAAACACGAAATACAAATTTATACCAGCAACTGCTTTTGGTTATTAAATCAATTGCTACCAAAGGCCCTTAAGACTTAAGTTTCCAGCATACTGATGCCAATACGACTGTGCTCGAAGTTCTTCAGCTACATAAGAATTTCCCTCGCCTTTTTCTTCTAACTCCTGCAATACTTCGAAATTGTATTTCGGATCAGACTTAGCTCCAGCATAGTTGTCCTCAAGGGACCACCCCTCTGGTATCGGTGGCACTATTTGAACGTCCCTTAGTTCCTTCGTATAGTTACGTTGAAGAGTTCGCTGTACTTCAAAGGCTATTTGGCGAATGACTGCGTCATACGGCGCATTTTCACATCGCATTTCCAACCCGCCGATTGTTATCTGCCAAGGAAGCGTATCGCAAGTTAGCTCTCCTGCTAATAGCGCAACTGTACGTGGCTTAATGGTAGGAGCCGCGTGGGTTCCTCCAAGCTCGTTTGAAAGGGCGAGTACAAGTTCTTCGCGAGACATCGTGTACGTCTGATTCCATAAGACGACTTCTTTCCACCATTCAATAAAGGGGAGTGTTTGTTTGATAATTGAAGATGAACCGTCAACTGGCGTCACTGCGTCTGGAGAGAAATACTTCGGAGTCCAGCGATCTCTAGGCTTTGAGACTTGAGAATCAGGTTCAATCCATGCCGTACTAATACGATATGCCAAGGATCGCGGTCCTTTTTGATTTCTTGCTCTTCCCATGGCCGGTGTAGTGAAAAATGACTGTGCTTTCCAATTTAACTGACCTAAAAGAGATTTGCTCTTTTTGAGATAGTCGTACAGCAGAACGCGGAGTATCGTTGCAATGGTTATTGACTGTTCATACCTGCCGAGTTCCCACTGTTCGCAAGCGATACGAAGATTTACCAATGCAGCTTGGACCTCCTGCAAAATTCTTTCACGACTCTTTATTGGCCGAAAATTTTTCATGCTTTCCTCATACCTACAAACGCCTCGGCAAGAACAGTTTCCCGAATTTCTCCGGTAAGGCGTTCGGTGTGAGCACGTCCATTGTCACGCCCTGCAGATGCTCAAGTTCCATTTGGATGACCGCAATATCCAATAATGTTGTCTCCAGTGTCGGATCAACCAGGAGATCGAGATTACTTTCCTCGGTATCGTCCCTATGGAAAACGGAACGAAATACACGCGCATTGCCAGCGCGATGCAACTCGACGATGCGCCGCATGGCATCACGATGGGCGTTGAGCGCTGCAGAGGGTTTCATGAGTTAACACCTGTGATTTTTCAGACCACAGTCACGCTGGCGCCTTCACCGCAAGCAGCAATGACGCCAATCTCGTAAACCGTCTCGCCCGCGTCCCGCAGCATCTTGGCGCAGGTTGCGGCGCTGGTGGGGTCGATCACCACGACCATCCCGATTCCGTTGTTAAACGTCCGGTTCATTTCAATGTCGTCGATGCCGGCCGTCGCCTGCAGCCAGGCGAACAGCTCGGTCCGCGGCCAGCTGCCCTTTTTCAAGTGCGCCGCCATGCCTTCAGGCAGCACGCGCGGAATGTTTTCCAGCAGGCCACCGCCGGTGATATGCGCCAGCGCTTTTATCGGGTGAACCGCCAGCGCCGCAAGCACGTTCTTGACATACAGCCTGGTCGGCGCCATCAAGGCCTGCCTGAACGGCTTGCCGTCCAGCATGGCGGGCAAATTGGCGCCTGCGCGCTCGATGCACTTGCGCACCAGGCTGAAACCGTTGGAATGCACGCCGCTGCTGGCCAGGCCGAGCACCACATCGCCGGGTGTGACATCCTGGCCGGTCAGGATTTTCGACTTTTCCACTGCGCCAACGGCAAAACCGGCCAGATCGTATTCGCCCGCCGGGTACATGCCCGGCATCTCGGCGGTTTCGCCGCCGATCAGCGCGCAGCCGCTCAGTTCGCAGCCTCTGGCAATCCCGCCGATCACGCTGGCGGCGGTGTCGATGTCGAGCTTGCCGCAGGCGAAGTAGTCCAGGAAAAACAGCGGCTCGGCGCCTTGCACCAGCACGTCGTTGACGCTCATGGCGACCAGGTCGATGCCGACGGTGTCGTGCATATTCCATTCGAACGCCAGCTTGAGCTTGGTGCCGACGCCGTCGGTGCCGCTGACCAGCACCGGCTCCCGGTAGCGCTTGGGCACCTCAAACAGCGCGCCGAAGCCGCCGATGCCGGCCAGCACACCTTCGCGCATGGTTTTTCTGGCCAGCGGCTTGATACGCTCGACCAGGGCGTCGCCCGCGTCGATGTCAACGCCGGCGTCTTTGTAGGAAAGGGGAGTGTTAAGCGTCATGATGGCGGGCTGTGGTGCGGTGTGAGGGCGGCGTTGCAAGCCCGATAGAATCCTGGCGGAGATTCTAAAGGTTGCCCCTTGCGGTACCCGTCAGCCCGTCCGGGCAAGCGCAGTCCAGGATTTATGCAACTTATGCCAGCTTCGCCAAGGCTTCTGACTTACCGCCCGGCCACGCCATGAAGCAGCTCGCGCTGGATATCGGGCTGGCGTCCGACCCGTCGTTCGGCAATTTCTTCGCCGGCCCCAACGAGGCGGCCGTCAGTCAGCTCCATGATGGCTCCACCGGGGCTTCGCACCCGTCCACGCCAACCTACCTGTGGGGCGGGGAGGCCAGCGGCAAGACCCATCTGCTCAAGGCTGTGAGCGCGGCCTTGCGCGGCCACGGCGCTTCCAGCGGCTGGATGGACGCCTCGATGCTGGAGCCGCCCGAGTTCAACGACTCCTGGTCGGCGGTGATCCTTGACGACTGCCACCTCTACACGCCGGCACGGCAGCGCGCCGCCTTCAACTGGTTTGTCAACGCGCTGGCCACCGACGACGGCCAGCCGCGCTGGGTCGTCGCGTCCGGCAACATGCCGCCGGCCGACCTGCCGCTGCGTGAGGATTTGCGGACCCGCCTGGGCTGGGGCCATGTGTTCGCCCTGCAGGCGCTGACCGATGCCGAGCGGCGCGCCGTGCTCAGGCGCGAGGGCGGCTCGCGCGGCCTGCTGCTCGGCGACGATGTGATGGACTTCATGTTGACGCGCTTTTCGCGCGACCTGGGCAGCCTGATGCGCCTGCTCGACGGGCTCGACGGCTATGCGCTGCGAACACAGCGCGCCATCACCATTCCACTGATCAAATCGATGCTGGAGAGTGAATGAAAAACCCGTTCCGCGTAGCGTTGTTTGACCTCGACCATACCCTGATCCCGATCGACTCCGACTTCGAATGGGGCGAGTTCACCATCGCGCTCGGTTGATGCGACGCGACCGAATTCAAGCGCCGCAACGCCGAATTTTTCGAGCAATACCGGGCCGGAACGCTCGACATCCATGACTACGTACACTTCGCCACGCAGGCGATTCGGGAGCAGGGTGCTATTAAATCAATAGCTGGCCGCGAAAGCTACATGCGCGAAATCGTGCAAAAAGTCATTAAAACCCAGGCGTTGGAACTGGTCGAAAAGCACCGCGCGGCCGGCGACGAACTGGTCATCGTCACGGCGACCAATGACTTTGTGACGCGTCCCATCGCCGACGCGTTCGGTGTGCCGGAATTGATCGCGGTCGAACTCGAGCGCGATGCCCAGGGCGAACCGACCGGAAAAATCAGCGGCACGCCGTCGTTCAAGGATGGCAAGGTCGAGCGGGTGGCGCAGTGGCTGGCTTCGCGCGGGCTTGCCTGGCGCGATGTAGAAACAACCTTCTATACCGATTCGCTGAACGATCTTGCGCTGCTTGAAAAGGCGAATTTTCCGGTCGCCACCAACCCCGATCCGCGCCTGCGGGCGCTCGCCGAAGCGCGCGGATGGCGCATACTTGAGCTGTTTTAGCCCGGCGAGGCTGAACTTGCCGCCCTGCGGCCGCGGCCCCTGCGCAAAAAATAAAACTTTCATGATCAAAAAATTCATCGACAAGCTGTTCGGTAAAACAGGCGCTGCCGATGCCGGCGCCAGCCGCATTCCGAAATCCCCGTTCGGCAAACGCGAGGACATCGCGCTCCAAGACCACGGCATCGACGTCAAGCTTGTAGACGACCGGGCGATGGACGTGGTGCATGTCCTCAAGCAGGCCGGATTCCAGGCGTACATCGTCGGCGGCGCGGTGCGCGACCTGCTGGTCGGGCTGCGGCCGAAAGATTTCGACGTGGCGACGGACGCGACGCCCGAACAGGTGAAATCTCTTTTTCGCCGGGCCTTCATCATCGGCCGGCGCTTTCGCATCGTCCACGTCATTTACGGCCGGGGCCGCGAGCACGAGGTGATCGAGGTGTCAACCTTCCGCGCCCATATGGACAGCGCGCTGGCCGAGCAGGTTGGCGGCAACGAGCGTACCAGCAAGAGCGAGCTCGCCGGAATGAAGCATGCGGTGCACGCGTCGGGCCGAGTGCTGCGCGACAACGTCTGGGGGCCGATGGAGGAAGACGCGGCGCGGCGCGATTTCACCATCAACGCCATGTACTACGACCCGCAAACCCAGGTTGTCGTCGATTACCACGACGGTATTGGCGACGCGAAGAAGAAGATCGTTCGCATGATCGGCGACCCGGCGCTGCGCTACCGGGAAGACCCGGTGCGCATTATTCGAGCTGTTCGCTTCGGCGCCAAGCTGGACGCGTTGGGCTTCCGGTTCGAGCAGAAAACGGCGGCGCCGCTGAAAGAAATGCGCGGCCTGCTGGCCGACGTGCCGCAGTCGCGCCTGTTCGACGAAATGCTCAAGCTGCTGCAGACCGGCCATTCGCTGGCGAGCATTGCGCAGTTGAAGGCGCTGGGCATGGGAAGCGGCATCTACCCGCTGCTCGACGTGGTGGTCGAAATGGCCGACGACCCGTTTCTCAAGCTCGCGCTGCAGGACACCGACCGCCGCGTTGGCGAAGGCAAGCCGGTTGCGCCGAGCTTTTTGCTGGCGTGCGTGCTCTGGTCGGATGTGCGCGAGGGCTGGCGGCAGCGGCTTGAGCACGGCGTTCCGGCGATGCCGGCGCTGCAGGAGGCGATCGACGAGGTGTTCAACGCGAAAATCGGCGATGTCTCCGGGCGCGGCAAGCTCGGCATTGACATGCGCGAAATCTGGACGATGCAGACGCGCTTCGAAAAGCGCACCGGCAGCGCGCCCTATTCGCTGCTCGACCAGCCACGCTTTCGCGCCGGCTTCGACTTTTTGCGCCTGCGCGCGCAGGTCGGGGAGGTGGACGCAAGCCTCGCCGAATGGTGGGAAAAATTCAGCACCGCGTACGACGACGAACGCCACGAAATGATCGAAGCGGTTCGCGAGGCGCAGCCGAAAAGGCCCCAGGCGCCGCGCGTCCGAGTCAAGCGGGTCGATGCCGAACCAGACAATCCTGCCGATTCCGGCGCTTTGCAGTCGTTCGGCCAGCCAGGGGAAGCGGCGCCCGCGCGCAAACGCCGCCGGCGTCGCAAGCCGGCGGGCGGTGGCGCCGGCACCGATGCCGCCGACAGCGGTGGCGGCGGCGGCGGGCAGCTTGCGCAAGCGCGGGATCCCGGCCATGCCTCGCCGGCATCCGATTCCTGACCGGAGCATTGAACGCGCGACGGTAACGGCCTATGTCGCGCTGGGTGCCAATCTTGGCGATGCGGCAGCGGCGCTTCGCCGTGCGGTCATGGCGCTGGATCGCTTGCCGCTCACGCGGGTGCTACAGGCTTCAAGTCTGTACCGGACTGCGCCGCTCGATACCGATTCGGGCAGCGAAGCGCGCGCGCCGGGCGCGGACTATATCAACGCCGTCGCGGCGCTCGAAACGGGGCTGACCGCGCCGGCGCTGCTCGACCAACTCCAGCGGCTTGAGTTGCGGGCGGGCCGCGAAAGACCGTATCGCAACGCGCCGCGAACGCTCGACCTGGACTTGCTGCTGTATGGCAGCGCCCGCATCGAATCGGCCGGGCTGACGGTGCCGCATCCGCGTATGCTGCTGCGCGCCTTCGTACTGGTGCCGCTCGCCGAAATCGCGCCGGCAAGCGTCGGCGCATCGCAACTCGAAACAGTTCGGCACCAAGCCATCGATCGCTTGGGCACGCTTGAAATCTAGGGCGCCAGCCGCTCGCGCAGCCAACCGCCGTCGGCTTGCGGCGTGTAGCGCAGCCGGTCATGCAGCCGGCTTTTGCGGCCCTGCCAGAACTGCCACTGCTCGGGCTTGAGGCGGTAGCCGCCCCAATGTGGCGGGCGCGGCGGATTCAGCATGAATTTCGCGCCGTATCTTGCGGCGTTTGCCAGCAGCACGCCTCGGCCGGCGACCACCTCGCTCTGCGGGCTGGCCCAGGCGCCGATGCGCGAGTCGAGCGGCCGGCTGCGGAAGTAGGCGTCGCTCTCCTCGTCGGAGACTTTTTCGACCAGGCCCTCGATGCGCACCACGCGCTCCAGCTCGACCCAGTGAAATTGCAGCGCCGCATACGGGTTGCCGGCAAGTTCCAGGCCTTTGCGGCTTTCGTAGTTGGTGTACCAGACGATGCCGCGCGCATCGAAACCCTTGATCAGCACGATGCGCGTGGAAGGTCGCAGGTCGCTGGCGACGGTGGCCAGCGTCATCGCGTTGGGCTCGGGCACCCGCGCCGCGATCGCTTCGCCGAGCCACTGCTCGAACTGCCTGAGCGGGTTGGCCTCGGACGCGGCTTCGTCGAGTTCGGCGCGTTCGTAGCTTTTGCGAAGGTCTGCGATGGAGGTGTCCAGCATGATCGTCCCAGGCGTCTCGGCCCCTCAGCCTTTGGTAATTACCGCGCAGGCAAGGCGCGGGCCGGAATTGCCCGTCGGCTGGGTGGTGTAGTCGTCCGGGTCGCGGTGCACGATCAGCCCCCGGCCGACGATGTCGCTGGCGCCGCCGCCTACCGCAATGGTTCTGGACTCGAAGCTGAATTTCGCGACGCCGCCGGCGTCGGCCTTCAGGCTCGGCAGATCGCCCGCGTGATGCGTCCCGACGGCATGGTTGCCGTGCGGCTGACCGCCGGGATTGAAATGGCCGCCCGTGCTCATGCCGTCGCCGCTCGAGCAGTCGCCTTTTTCATGCACATGAAAGCCGTGTTCGGCATTGGCCTTGAGGCCGCTGACCTGGCCGGACACGCTGACCATGTCGCCGGTTTGGGTAAACGAAACCGTTCCGGTGGCCGTGCTGCCGGTGGTGCTTTGCAGTTGGGCGATGGCACGCGGGCCGCCGCCCATCATGTTGGCGCAGCCGCCCAGGGCCAGCGCACTAGCAAGCAGCAAAATGACTTTGGTCATGAGGTTTTCCTATGAAGGGGGGTAAAAAAATCGTTCCAGTCCCATGAAACGCGCATCGGCCGTCTCAGCGATTGACGAGTTCGAGCAACTGGCCGAGCGCCCGGTCGTTGATGCCCAGCCCGCGTAGTTTGTCATAGGTCAGCTGCGCATAGTCTCGCGTCGTTCCGTAGCGACCGCTGGCGCAGGAAAATATTCGCCTGTAGGCGTCCTCGGTGAGCACGCCGGTATGGTTCGGGCTGCGGCGGGAAAGGGTGAACGCGAGCGCGGTGACATCACCAGAGGCGGTTCGGCAACGCAGCCATTTCGGGTCGTAGACGCCATTGGGCATCTCCCGGTGCCAAAGCGCCGGCAAGGCGTCGGCGACGGCTTTGCGCGGCAGGCGAAACGCCACGCCCTTGCAGCTGCCGCCGGGCAGGAGGCCGAAAACCAGGCCCGGAACGGCGGGCGTGCCGCGATTGACGCGGCTCCACATTTTCAAGGCGCGGTGGTAGCCGTGCAGCGTCGCGAAACGCTCTTCGGCATGGTCGAATTCGGGCCGCCAGATTAGCGACGCATAGCCGTAAATCCACAGGTCGGAGCGGCCGTCCCAGCCGCGCATCACGGATGCGAGGATGGCGGCGGGGTCGCGGCACGGTCCGGGCGCGCCTGGCAACGGTAGGGCTGGGGCTTGCACCAAGCCAATTTACAATAAGCCGGCTTGTAAACAAAGGGAGTTGAGCGATGTTTTCTCAGGATGAGGACGGCGAACAACGCATCGCGCTGTTCGTGGTGTTCGGCGTCGCAATGCTGGTGGTTGTCGCGGTGCTCGCGTTTGGCGTCAACCGGCTCGCATCAAGCGACCCTCCCGCGGTCGCGGGCGCGCCTGCCGCCACACCCGCCGCGCTCGCCGTGCCTTTGCCCATGCCCACGCGCGCAGCCACCGCCCAGGCGGCTTCCGACGCCGCCAGCGTCACTGTGGAGCAGGGTGTCGTCAAGTTTTATTTCGCGTCGGGCAAGGCCGATCTGGCCCCCGGTGCTGGCGAAGCGCTGGCCGAAGTGGTCAAAGGTGCTCAGGGCGGCCGCAAGGTGGTTGTCAGCGGTTACCACGACGCGAGCGGCAATCCCGCGCAAAACGCTGAACTCGCCAGGCGCCGCGCGGTCGCGGTGCGCCAGGCGCTGCTGGCGGCGGGCACGGCGGAAAGCCGCATTGAACTCAAAAAGCCCGAGCCGGTCGCCGCAAGCGGCAGCGACGCCGAGGCGCGGCGGGTGGAAATCAGTCTCCAATAGTCCCAGGCGGCGCCGGCCCGACCGGACAACTCTGTCCAAAGGATGCACAGCATGGCGCTTCATTCAGCGATTTCAGACATCACGGCGCGTATTTACGAGCGCAGCCGTCCGACACGAATGGCTTATTTGGCGCAGATCGGGGCGGATGCCGGCCGCAAGCCCGGCATGGACCGCATGGGCTGCGCCAATATCGCGCACTCGGTCGCTGGCATGCCGCCCGACGATCGCTTCAAGGTTGTCACCGAACGCGCGCCGAACATTGCCATCGTCACCGCCTACAACGACATGCTGTCAGCGCACACGCCGCTGCAGGCCTACCCGGCGCTGATCAAGGACGAAGCGCGCCGGCGGGGCGCCACGGCGCAAGTGGCCGGTGGCGTTCCCGCCATGTGCGACGGCGTGACGCAGGGCACCAGCGGCATGGAGCTGAGCCTGTTCAGCCGCGACGTGATCGCCATGGGCACGGCCGTCGCCCTGTCGCACGACATGTTCGACGCCGCTCTCATGCTGGGCGTGTGCGACAAGATCGTTCCGGGCCTTCTGATCGGCGCACTGCAGTTCGGCCACCTGCCGACAGTGTTCGTGCCGGCAGGCCCGATGCCGTCGGGCCTGCCGAACAAGGAAAAAGCGCGCGTCCGCGAGCTGGCGGCGCAGGGGCTGGTGGGCCGCGACGCGCTGCTGGCAAGCGAGATCAGGTCCTACCACAGTCCCGGCACCTGCACCTTCTACGGCACCGCCAACAGCAACCAGATGCTGCTCGAAGCGATGGGGCTGCATGTGCCGGGCACGGCGTTCGTCCAGCCTGGCGACGCGCTGCGCGACGAACTGACGCGCGAGGCGGCGCGCACCGTGCTCGCGATCGTCAAGGCTAAGCGCTATGCGCCGATCGGCCAGGTCGTCGATGAGCGCGCCATCGTCAACGCAATGGTGGCGCTGCTGGCCACCGGCGGCTCGACAAATCATTTGATTCACTGGGTCGCGGTGGCGCGTTCGGCCGGTATTTTAATCGACTGGAATGATTTTTCGGCGCTGTCCGACGTCGTTCCGCTGCTGACGCATGTGTACCCGAACGGCAGCGCCGATGTGAACGACTTTCAGGCGGCCGGCGGTCCGGGGCTGGTGATTCGGGAACTGCTTGACGCCGGTTTCATGCATGAAGACGTGCTGACGGTGCGCCGTGACGGCATCCGCGAATACACCCGCGCGCCAAGGATGGAGGGCGCGGTACTGGCATGGCATGACCTTGACGATTCCACCGACGAAGCGATCATCCGGCCCGCCGCCCGGCCATTCAGCGCCACTGGCGGGCTCAAGCTGCTCACCGGCAACCTGGGGCGCGCCGTAATAAAGGTGTCGGCGGTGCCGGAAGACCGCATGGTGATCGAGGCGCCGGCGCGGGTCTTCGATTCGCAGGAAGACTTGCTGCAGGCGTTTGGTGCCGGAGAGCTGGAGTGCGACGTCGTCTGCGTGGTGCGCTGGCAGGGTCCGCAGGCCAACGGCATGCCCGAGTTGCACAAGCTCACGCCGCCGCTGGCGGTGCTCCAGGGCAAGGGCTTCAAAGTGGCGCTGGTGACAGACGGCCGGATGAGCGGCGCGTCGGGCAAGGTGCCGGCGGCGATTCACGTGTCGCCGGAAGCGGCGGCCGGCGGTGCGCTGGCGAAGGTCGTCGATGGCGACATCGTCCGTGTCGATGCGCTGGCGGGCGAATTGCGGGTGTTGGTGGACGATGCCGAATGGGAGGCGCGGCCGTTCAGCGTCATGCCCGATGAATTGCGCCGGCGCAACGGCGTCGGCATGGGCCGGGGATTGTTCGCCGGCATGCGCCGCCATGCGCTGACGGCCGAGGAAGGCGCGATGTCATGGATGTGACGATGGATGTGAACGTGAAACTGAGCGCGCTGCAAGTGATGCGCGACGCGCCGGTGATTCCGGTCATCGTGCTGAATGACACCGCGCAGGCAATTTTGCTGGCCCGCGCTCTGGTCACCGGCGGAATCCGGATGCTGGAGGTGACGCTGAGAACGCCGCGGGCGCTGGCCTGCATCGAGGCAATAGCGCGCAACGTGCCCGACGCGGTGGTCGGCGCGGGCACGGTCCGCAGCGCCGCCGACGCCCAGGCTTGCGCCATGGCCGGCGCGCGCTTCGTCGTTAGCCCGGGCTACACCCACGCCGTCGGGCAGGCTTGCCGCGACGCCGAATTGCCGCTGCTGCCGGGTGTGGCGACCGGCGGCGAAATCATGATGGCGCAGGAGGACGGCCTGAGCGAGTTGAAGTTCTTTCCGGCGCTGCAGGCCGGCGGGCTGGCCATGCTGAAGGCTTGGTACGGCCCCTTCGGCGACGTGAAATTTTGTCCCACCGGCGGCGTGGCTATGGCCAACGCGCCCGAGTTTCTGGCGCTGCCCAACGTGGTGTGCGTTGGAGGCTCGTGGCTGACGCCGCCAGACGCGGTCGCGCGCGGCGACTGGGCGACAATCACGGCGCTGGCGCGGCAGGCCTGCGAACTGGCACGACACAGCGCCTGAGCCGGATCATCAACGCCTCGGCGTTTCAGCCGAAAAATCTTGATGAAAAGTGCTGTTTGCGCACATGGGGCGTGCGCAAGCAGCTATTGAATATATAGCAAATCGACCCCAGCTTCCGCCGGCCGATCAGCCGAGTCCGAGCAGCTTGCTCGCGTTGCCGCCCAGGATAGCGGCACGGTCGGCGGCGCTCAGGCTGGGCGTGTTGAGGACGTGGTCGACCGGGTTTTCTTCCCACGGAATCGGATGGCCGGTGCCGATCATCACCTGGCTCGCGCCGACCTGCGCCACCAGATGGCGCAGCGCGTCGGGCGTGAATACCAGCGAGTCGAAATAAATCTGGTTCAGGTATTCGGTCGGCTTTTTCTTCAGCACGATCGACGGGTCGCAATTTTGCGGCGACACGAAGCAGCCGTGATCGGAGCGAGGCGCGTAGGAGGGCAGGTAGCCGCCGCCATGGGCAGCGCAGATCTTGAGCCGGGGAAAGCGGTCCAGCGTGCCCTCGAAAATCAGGCGCTGCAGGGCGATCGTCGTGTCAAGCGGGTTGCCGATGACATTGGACAGCCAGCCGTTCCCCTTGAAGCGCTTGGCCAGCTCGGGCGTGCTTTGCGGATGGATGAAGAGCGTCGCGCCCAGCTCTTCGGCCTTGGCCCAGACCGGGTAAAACTGCGGCTCGGAAAACTCGGCGCCGCCGACGCTCGCACCAATGGCCGCGCCCTTGAGGCCGAGGTTTTTATGGCGTGTTCGAGCTCGCGCACCGCCAGTTCCCGGAACTGCAGCGACAGCGACGCGAAGGCGCCCAGCCGCCGGGGATTCACCGCGCACAGCTCGGACAGCTTTTCATTTTGAATTCGCACCAGCCGTTCGGTCGTGGCGCGTTCGCGGCGGTACCAGAACGGGTTGATCGACAGGATTTCCATGTCGATGCGCATCGCATCCATCGCGCGCAGCCGGTCCGCAACGACAATGAAATGCTCCTGAACGCCCTTGACGGGCGGCATCACCGCGCTGGCCTCGGAGCCCAGCAAGGCAAGCGCTTCAGGCACGAAGCAATGGGCATGCACATCGATCGTTTTGACCCGCCGGCCGTCGATGAACACCGGCCTGCGCGGCGACCTCGTCGCGGGGGCGGTGACCGGGTCGGCGGCGACGGTGGTGCCGGTGGCTCTGTCGAGCGCACCGCAGCCGGTCAGGGCAATGCCGGTGACGATGCCCGCGCCCTGGCGCAGCAGTTGTCGGCGATGGGGGTTCATGCTGTCTCCTGGATTTAAATTCGAGGTTGATACCGGCCGCCGCGATGATGGGCGGTTTCAAGCCCTGGCGCAGCACCCGCCGGGCATGCCGCCAGGGATTCGGTTTTTACCGCAAACCGCCGCCGCCCGCCTCACCGGCGCGCTGGATCAGTTCGATCTTGTAGCCGTCCGGGTCGGTGACGAAGGCGATCACCGTGCTGCCACCCTTGACCGGACCGGCTTCGCGCGTCACGTTGCCGCCGGCCGACTTGATCTTTTCGCAGGCGGCGTGCGCGTCGGGAACGCCCAGCGCGATGTGGCCGTAGGCGCTTCCCAGGTCGTAACTATCGCATCCCCAGTTGTAGGTCAGCTCGATCTCGGCCTGCGCTGGATTGCCTTCGTAGCCGACGAAGGCCAGCGAATATTTGTATTCCGGGTTTTCCGAGGTCCGCAGCAATTGCATGCCGAGCACCTGGGTGTAAAAGTCGATCGAGCGCTGGAGATTGCCGACGCGCAGCATGGTGTGTAGGAGTCGCATTGGCGGATTCTAATTCTGGCGTGCACGCAGGCGCATATGCAAGCCTTGCGGCGCCATCGTGAACGACAGGCGCTCGCGCGCTTCCTGGCCGTCCGGGGTATCGACGCTTTCGATGTCGAAGTGGTGCAGCAGCGCCGCCATAGCCATCTTCATCTCCATCAGCGCCAGATAGCGGCCAGGGCAAATGCGCGGCCCGGCGCCGAAAGGCATCGAAATCCGCTTGGCCGCGCTCGCCTGCCCGCCGGCATCGCCCTCGGCCAGCCAGCGTTCGGGCTGGAACGCCGCCGCATTCGGCAGCTGGCTGTCGCTCACGCTGTCGCGGCGCATCAGGCTGCAGACAACGATTCCGGCCGGAACCTGCACATTGCCGATCGGCATCGCATGCAGCGTCTCCAGCAGGATGAGGGGCGCGACGGGCTTAAGCCGCATGGTTTCATGCGCGCAGGCTTCAACGTAGTCGAGCTGCGCCACCTGTTCGAACGTCGGGGCCGCCGCGTCGCCGACGACCCGGCGCACCTCGCGGGTGGCGCGCGCCAGGGTGTCCGGGTTGCGCCACAGCAGATAAATCATCCAGGCCAGGGTGTTGGCGGTCGTGTCTTCGCCGGCCAGCAGCATCGTCAGCACGTTGCCGGCGAGCTGCCCGTCGTCAATGCCGCTGCCGGGCTGGTCGGCGGCGACCAGCATCACTTCTAGCAGGTTGTTCGGATGTTCCCGCAGCGCGGTATCGGCGCGCAGGCGCGCTCTGGCCTGATCGACGAAACCGGCGACGGCGGCATTGACCTCGGCAACGCTGTGCGCCAATTGGCGGTCGGCGGCCGAAGGCAGAAAACGCCAGGTCGGCAGCAGCGCCAGGGTGCGCCGGGTCAGCGCCGGGAAAATCTTGTCCAGGTGTTTCTGGATCACGTCGTCATTGGACTCCAGCGTATTGACGTGCGCACCGAAAGCCAGTCCGGCGATGGTATCGACGGTATAGCGCATCAAGTCGGCCTGCAGGTCGATCGGAACGCTTTTATGCGCAGCCAGCTTCCAGCGCCCGACCAGCCGTAACGACACCGCCAGCAGTGCGGGAAAGTAGCGCTTTACATGCGCCGGGTCGAAGCCCGCCATCACCATGCGGCGCTGGCGCTGCCAGACGTCGCCGTTGGCGCCGAACACGCCGGTCGCCAAGCCGAGCTCGGTCCAGATCTCGTTGAGGCGCGACGTGCGGCTCAGACCATTCGGCCGGTCGCGGAGCACCGCGGCGATCGCATGGTGATCGCCAACGACCAGCAGCTTGCGCTTGCCGATCCGGGCCTTGAAAAACGGCCCGTAGTCGCGGCACCAGTCCTCGAGTTGCAGGTGAAACCGTGGCGCCTCGATCTGTAGCGCATTGCCCAGCAGCGGAAGGCCGCGCGGGCCGGGCAGTTCGTCAAACTGGCGCAGTTGGCGCGGCAGTTCAATGGCGGGTTCCATAAACAGGCAAAAAGATTGGCGTCAAGACGCTTTGTGAAGCGTCAAACGCATCTGCAGTAAAGCTAGCTCTGCAGCAGAAAAATGCATGGTGAACCGAATCCGAGAAGCAGCGCGATGACGTAAGCAAGTTTGCTTGCCTTAAGACTCTGAAGGACCACCGAGGCGGCAACGACTGCGAGGCACAGGAACACATAGGCCATAAAGACTGCGCCGGGGCCATCGACGAATGTGGTGTTGCTTGTGTATTTAGCCGTCTGGACGTGAAAGCCGCCATGAAGTAAAACGCCCCAACCCGAAGCTGCCCAAATAACAGCCAAGGCAATGAACACAAAGCGAGCCCATGGCGACGTGATTTCTGAAGACTTCATGCGATTTAACGATGAGCGTTTATCTGACTAACAGGATGGCAGCCATGGGAACACATAATTCAATGAAATCCGATGCTTGGGGAAGTCATCATGCATCGATTCCAGGTACGAGTTTTCTCAAGGCTATCTCAAAAACGGATGAACATCCGCAATATTTTCCCTGCAAGCGCTTCCCAACCCTATCCCCGCCCCGCCAACTCAAACACCAGGCAAGTCGTCGTCGCATGCGCATACAGCTTGCCATCCGGACCGACGATCCGGCCCTCTGCGGTGGCCAGCTGCCGGCCGCAGTGGATGACCGTGCCGATGGCGCGCAGCGGTCCGGTTTCGCGCGATGCCGCCCGCACGATGTTAAGGCTCAGCTCCGCCGTCGTGTAGCCCTGGCCGGGCTCCATCAGGGTGTGAACCGCGCAACCGACAGCGGAATCGAGCAGCGTGGCGTACCAGCCGCCGTGCACCGTTCCCATCGGGTTGTAGTGCTTGAGCTGCGGCGTTCCCTGAAACGTGGCCTTGCCCGGCTCGACCGCGATCAGCGCAAAGTCCAGGGTTTCGGCCATGTGCGAATAGGGCAGTTCGCCGGCCAGCATCGCCTGCATGATTTCCATGCCGGTTTTTCCCGCAAATCCGCCGGCGGCGGCAAGGCCCGGCTTGCCCCCGCCGGCAAGCAGTTTGATGCGCGCCACGGCGCTTTCCTCCATCCACTCGGTCACGGTGTTCTTCTTGGGTGTCATGTCATTGTCTCCAATTTAACTTGCATATGCAACATTTGCAACTACAATAAAATTATGCACGAAGTCCCCACACCTGTTCAAGACCCGTCTGACGCTGAACTGAAAGCCCAATTAAAAACCCTTGGCTGCACCAATTTCAAGCTGCGGCAGTTGATGCGCCGGGTTGGGCAGCACTACGACCTCGAAATGGCGGGCGCTGGGCTGAAGACGACGCAATATTCGCTGCTGAGCCATGTGCTCAAGCTCGGTCCTTTGCGGCCAGGGGAACTGGCAACAGCGATGAAGATGAGCGCCTCGACGCTGTCGCGCAACCTCAAGCCGCTGGCCGATGCCGGCTGGCTGGCGCTGGCGGCCGGCACCGACGCGCGCAGTCGCAGCGTCGCCATCACACCGGCGGGCCGCGCAAAGCGGGAAGAAGCGCTGCTGCGCTGGAAGGTCGCCCAGGAAAGCCTGAACACGCTGCTTGGCGGCGCGCGTGTGGTGTCGCTGCACGGTTTGATCGAAGAATTCCTTGAACTGCTGTCGCCTGCCAATGCCGACCCTGGAGCTGATGATGACGAATGAAGCGCCGACGCCTGCTGGAAAGAATGCCGTCGTCTGGCTGGTGTTGCTGGCGGCGGCTAGCGCCTTTGCCTTGACCATGGGCGTGCGCCAGTCGATGGGCCAGTTCCCTTCAGCGCTCAACACTTCGACCGCGCTGGGCGTGGGAAGCATCAGCCTGGCGTTTGCCTTCGGCCAGCTCTGGTGGGGGCTTGACGCAGCCTTTTGCCGGCGCCGCGGCGGACCGCATAGGAGCAGGGCGCGTCATTTTCATCGGCCTGGTGCTGGTCGCGATTGGGACTTTCACAACGCCTTTGATGACGACGACGGCGGGGCTGATCTTCGCGATCGGCGTGCTGGGCGCGGGCGGCGCCGGCATGGCGGGGCCGTCGGTGCTGATGGCGGCAAGCACACGTCCGGTGGCGCCTGAAAAGCGCGGCCTTGCCACCGGTATCGTTAACGCCGGCGGCTCGTTCGGCCAGTTCGTCATGGCGCCGATCGCCATCGGCCTGACCGCCGCCGTCGGCTTGGCCAGCGCAATGCAGTGGCTGGCGCTGCTGGCGTTGCCCTCGGTGTGGCTGCTCAGGAGCAACGCCAAAGCGCTGGTGCGATGGCCCCCGCGTTGCTTGACAACCCGTAAATTACCTCGTTTCGGCAAGCAATCGGGTTAAAAATAAATATATTCTAAAATTGCGTAAAAATATTTACGTGCGGATACTTTCCTTTTAACTATCAAGACCATCGATTAGGCTGAGGGAGTGGAAGCCTGCTGGCACGCAATTTCTGGAGGCAGGCAATTTATGACGCTGTCGATTGATCCGATGGACCCGCTTGACGGGCTGGCCCGTTTTGTGGGGCAAACGCCGACGCAAGAAATTCCGGATGAAGTCCTGACCCGGACCCGCGAAATACTTGTCGATTCGTTTCCGGTAATCGCCAGCGGCATGCGCGCTCCCGAACTCATTGCGCTTTCGGACCGCCAGACCAAAAGCGGCTCGCCCGGCAAATCATGGGTGATCGGCAGGGGCAGTACGAGCAATCGCTTCGATGCCGCCATGCTCAATGGCATTGCCGGTGCGTGGCTGGACTATGACGAGGGTAATTTTCTGGCCAATGGCCATCCGGGCATGCAGGTTATCCCGGCCGCGCTGGCGCTGGCACAGGAATTGGGCGCAAGCGGACGCTCGCTGCTGACCACCATCGCCCTGGCCTATGAAGCGGTAGCACGCATTGGCATGGCCACCAAAATCAAGCTCATCATCAATCCGCACGGCACTTTCGGCGTGGTGGGCGCGGCCCTTGCAAGCGCGCGCCTCTCCGGTATGGACCCGAGCAAGTTGCGTAACCTGGCGAGCCTGGCTGCGTCCACCTGCATGGCGACCAATCGCCACACCATGCTCGACGGCGCCACTGTCCGCAACTGGTATGCCGGGCACAGTGGGTTCATGGGGCAGATGGCGGCGAGGTTGGCTGAGTCGGGCTTCAGCGGGCCTGCGGACGGCGTCAACACCACCTTCAGCCTGGTGCTGGGGGACGGGTTTTCCTGGGATAAAGCGCTTGATGGCCTGGGTGAGCGATGGCTGCTGACACAGGGCTACCTGAAGCTGTACCCCACCGCGCGCTATGTGCACTCGTGCATTGATGCACTGTTTGACGCGCTCACGAAATCGCCGCAACGGATTCTTCCCGAAGATGTTGACCATATTGATGTACAGGCCTACCGGCTGGCAGCCTATCTTTCCAACCAGGCACCCAAGGACTGGTTCGGCACCAGGTTTTCACTGCCTTTCGCGGTCGCGACGCTGATGGTGGGTGGGCGCGGCGGGCTTGAAGCATTCTCCGACAACGCGGTGGCCGATTCGAATGTGATGGCACTCGCCAGGCGTGTTAACGTGAGCGAGAACGAAAACTACACGTATGCCTACCCAGGCCAGCAGCGTGTCACCCTGGTCATTCACTTGCGAGACGGTCAGCAGCTCACCGGCGAGTGCTTCATTACCAGTGGCGAGCCTGCCCGCCCTCACGCTCCCGCTGATCTGCAGCGTAAATACAGCGACCTGGCCGAGCCGATATGGGGTCCCAGCCGTGCCAACCAGTTGCGCGATGCCTTGATGAACATCGAGAAGTGCCCCGACGTATCGCAGCTGGTCGATTTTCTCCCTTGAAAAGACAGTTTTCGCAAAGCCACTTCAGCCGCACTCTGCAATGCCTTTCGAATTCTCCAACCTTCAAATGGAATCATCATGAAGAAAAATATTGTTGTTGCCGTTCTTGCGTCGGTCTGTCTCGCGCCGCTGCCCGGATTTGCCCAAACCTGGCCGTCGCAGCCGGTGAAATTGATCGTCTCGCAATCCGCAGGCGGCAGCATCGACATCGCGGCCCGCCTGCTGGCCCAAAAGCTTGGCGATGCGCTGGGGAAGACTTTCGTGGTCGACAACAGGGCCGGTGCCAACGGCATGATCGCAGGAGAAGCCGTGGCGCGCTCACCGGCCGACGGCTACACTTTTTTGATGACGTCGCCGAGCACGCTCACGATCAACCAGCATGTCTATAAAAAAGTGCCTTACGACGCGCTAATGGATTTTTCACCGGTAACGCAAACCACGTCCATCTCGTTTTTGCTGACCGTCAACGCCGCTTCGCCCTATCGCACCCTGGCTGACCTGATCACAGCGGCCAAAGCCAGACCGGAGGGAGTCCGCTTCGCATCAGCCGGCACTGGAAACCAGTCTCATCTTGCCGCCGAATTGCTGGCCAATGCCGCCGGCGTGAAGATGCTGCATGTCCCTTACAAGGGCGAGACGCAGGCAATTACCGACCTGATAGGCGGACAGGTTGATTTCATTTTCGGCACCATGCCGGCGCTGCTGCCGCAGGTCAGAAATGGCAAGCTGCGGGCCCTTGCGGTGGGCCAAGCCCAGCGGTCCGCCGCGGTTCCGGATGTCCCGACAGTTGTCGAGGCCGGGTATCCGTCGGTATTGGTGTCGGGGTGGACGGGCGTGGTCGCTCCGGCTTCCACCCCGGCGCCCATTGTCAAACGCATGCATGATGAGATCGTAAAAATTCTGGCGCTGCCGGATGTCCGTGAAACCCTTTCAAAGGCAGGGGCCGAGCCCGTGGGTAGCGCGCCGGAGCAATTTTCAGCTTTCATCAAAGCCGAAACCGTGAAATGGGGCGGGGCGGTCAGGCAGGCCGGGATAACGCCGGAGTAAGCCGATCCGTGCAGCTCAGTAACGCTCGGCGAGCATGCCCATGCCGGGCAGCTTGTCCATGATGCCGAGACGCCTCAGCGCCAGCCAGTAGGTTGCCACGTTCACGCCAATCAGCGGCTTGCCGAACATTTTTTCTATCTCCGGCGTCATGGCCGATACCGGCAAATTCGTTCCCACGTGGATCAGCGCTTCGGCCTGCGGACGATCCACCTCGGCGAATCCCTGCATTATCTGCTCCGGTTTGAAACGGGCTACCGCGGTCGGCCCGGTTGATTTCATGCCGTGCGTTGACACAACGTCATAACCACATGAGCGGAAAAAACCGGCGATCATGTCGTCGGCCGGTTTCCAGTATGGCGTGAGAACGGCGATGCGTTTGGGATTGCCAATGGCTTCAAGGCCTGCCAGCACCGCGCGCGAAGGCGTGATGAACGGGATGCCGCACAAAGCTTCAAGTCGCTTTTCCTCATCGACAGCCCGCTGCCCGTCGCCACGGAAGGAGTGGATGGAATGGCCGTGGGCCACCACGTGGGGTTCACAGACCAGCACCAGGCGCAGCGCATCTTCAAGATTTCCTTCTTCCGTTTCAAGTGCCTTTTTATAAGACTCCTGATCGTCATAGGGGCGTGGCGGCAACTGCATGCGCGTGACATGATTGGTCACGCCAGCCGGGCGCATCGCTTCCATCTCCGGCTGCACGATGGTATTGGTGGAGGGAACTACAACTGCGATTTTTGCGCGGTATGCGAGCGTGTCCGTGGTCGGTGTTCGGTGGGTAATGCTGGACATGGGGTTATTCAATTTTGAGATTGCTGGCTTTGGCCGCTTCGGTCCAGATGCCGATGTCGGACCGAAGCACTTCGGCGAACTGAGCGGGTGTGTTGCCAATCGGGTCCACACCGATCTGAACCAGACGAGCCTGCAGTTCGGGCAGCGCCACCGCGTCTTTCACGGCGGCTGCAATGCGGTTGATCACGCCAACCGGCGTGCCGGCAGGCGCTACCAGGCCGTTCCAGGTGAGTGTTTTGAAGCCCGGAAAACCCGACTCGGCAAACGTCGGTACTTCGGGAAGCTGTTTGGCGCGCTGCTCGCTCGACACTCCGATGATGCGAACCTGGCCACCGGCCGCGTGTGCCGCAAGCTCCGAAAGGTTGCCGAAATACATCTGTACCTGTCCGCCCAGCAAATCTGCCACAGCGGGGCCACCGCCCTTGTAGCTCACGTGCGCCATGTCCAGTCCGGCGCGCTTGACGAATAGCGCAGCCGACAGATGAGACACGCTGCCGGAGCCACCGGACGCATAGTTCAGCTTGCCGGGATTGGCCTTGGCATACGCCACAAACTCCCTCACATTGTTTGCCGGTACCGATTTGTGGATGGCCATGACGAAGGGGTTGCTACCCACAATGCTGATGGGGATGAAATCCCGGCGAGGATCGAAGTTGGTTTTACTGATCGCGGGAAGAATGGCAAGCACCGGCATGGCCGCCATGAGAAGCGTGTAGCCGTCCGGTGCGGCCTTGGCGACAAAGTCGGCTGCGATCGCACCGTTGGCGCCGGCCTTGTTTTCCACAATCACGGCTTGCTCAAGAGACTGGGAAATACGCTCTGCGGTCAGGCGGGCAATGCTGTCGGTGTTTCCGCCGGCGGCGAAAGGCACGACAAGCCTGATCGGTTTTTGCGGCCAACTAGAAGTTTGCGCAAATCCTGGGGTGACCAGACCGAAAAGCGTGAAAGATAAAACAACCAGATGGCCGCGTCGCTGAAAACTATATTTCGACATGAGAAAGTCCTTAAAGAAAGCAGGCAAGTTATTCAATGGCGTTCGCACGCTTGATGCTGTTGATCATTGATGAGGTCAGCAGGTAGTCGCGGGTCTTTTTCGGATCCGACGCTATAGCCCGCAGTTCGGCAAATCTCTGCAGCCGGATGTTCAGGTTTTTTTCTTCCAGGTTCTGCTTGTTCTTGATGGAAATATTTTGCACATATTCCATATTGACCGTACGGCGCTGCCTCTCATAAAGATCAAGCAAGTCCTGCGCCGCCTCGCCTCTGAACACGGGCGCAAGCTTGCCCGCAAGGTTCATTGCATCGTGAATCCCGCTGTTCAGGCCGAAACCGCCAAGCGGGTTGTTGACATGCGCCGAATCGCCCGCCAAGAGAACGCGGCCCGAACGAAAATTGTTGGCAACACGCTGGTGCACTCGGTAGACATTTTGGTGCACGATGGGATAACTGGTCGATGGCGGCGCGCCGATGGCTCGATTGATCGCGTTGTTGGCGAAGGTCGGCGCCAGCACCTCTTCGTCCGACGTTTCCTGTCCGACCGGCAGGGTCATCCGCCAGAGGCCGGGCGGTCCCTTGTCCGGCATGCGAAAAAATGCAATCCATTGCTGCGGGTCGCTGACGTACGCGTTGTCGGCATAGCCGAGCGGTGCAAAGTCATGCGTAGTGCTGATGACGCTGTAGCGCTCAGGCCAGGTGTAGCCGTCGAAACCAATGTTGACCGCCTTGCGTACCAGGCTGCGCCCACCGTCGGCGCCGATGGCCCAGCGTGCTTGCAGTGTCACGGGTCCAGCAGGTGAGCGAACGGTAACGGTGACGGCGTCAGGCGTTTGGTCCAGCGACACGAACTCGTGCAAGAACAGCACCTGCGCATGGCCGTATCCAAGCAGCATTTTCAGCAGGATGGGTGTGAGCCGGTGCTGTTCAAGGTGAAGCCGGAAGGGAAACGGCGTGTCGTCCTTGAGGATGGACATGTCCCACTCCACGATAAGCCCGTTCTCGCGATCCCTCGACTGCCACTTCGGCACGCGGATGCCAATGTCCATCATCGCATCGGTGACTCCCAAGGGCTGCAGCATTTCCAGTGTTGGCGGGTGAAAAGTACCTGCGCGCAAGTCAATGGTCGTGGTCTGCTCCGCCTCGATGACGAGAACAGGCACACACTGGCGCGCCAGCTCGAGGGCGCACAAAAGCCCCACCGGACCAGCGCCGACGACGATGACGCGATTGGAATCTGAAATATTCATTTGATTGAGGTTTCAACAGGAAAATGGCCGGCATTCAATGAGTCCGGCGAGAATGCATAACAGGGTCATACGATCCGCTCAGGCAAGCGTGATTCGTCCGGCAATACCGACTTCGCCAAGGTTGTTGCTCGACCAGACGTCGTACTGCCCATTGTTTTCTGTGGAGGCATGCAGATGAAAACCGCTGAGGTCGAAGGTTGGCTTGCTGGCGCGAAACTCAAACTTTTTTATAAAGCGTGCCACGGCTATTTCGTTTTCAACAAAATTCAGTAGCAGCGTTGCGATCAGGGGGCCGTGTACCGCGAGGCCGGGGTAGCCCTCAACGTCGCGACAGTAGTCAACGTCATAGTGAATGCGGTTCCCATTAAAGGTTGCCGCCGAATAGCGAAAGAGCAGGGTGGCATCCGCCTTGACAGCTTTGATGCTGTTCCCGCTTCGCTCGAAAGCGTGCGTGCCCGCGCGCACCTGGGCGCCGGTTTCCGCCAACGCAGCCCTCTTGGACGGCGACGGCAGATCCCGGTAGACGATGTCATGCTCCTCGCTGAGGATGGGCCCCGCCGCGTCCGAGTAGAGGTGGGCCACGGTCACAAAAACCATCACTCCGCTGCGGCCCGATTTGTGCGTCACCTTCAAGATATCCGATGACTTCGTCACTGTAGAACCAACGCTGAAGGCGCGCTCCCAATGGAGGCGGCTACCGGCCCACATCCTGCGCGGCAAAGCCACTGGCGGCAGGAAATCCCCACGTTGCGGATGCCCGTCAGGGCCGAGCCTTGACTGGACTTCCAGCGGATTGAAATAAAGCCAGTGCCAGCCTTCGGGAAGAGGCGCCGAATCCGGCTTTGCCAACCGCACGGCATCGTCCATCGCAGCAGCCATTTGCCGAACCTGGACCGGGTGGATGGTTTCGCACAGCGACTGCCGCCGGCCGGCCCAGTGTTCCAAAGCGGGGGTTTCCTTATCCATGGTCAGTAGAATTTGGGCTTGCCAAGCACATGCTCGCCAGCATGGGAAAAGATGAGATTCGTCAAATTCGGCGCGACCTCAAAAAGCCGCGTTTCGCGAAATTTGCGCTCGATGTCAAATTCGGCCGGAAAGCCGAATCCGCCGTGCGTGTGAAGGCACACATTGCCCGCTTCCCAGGAGGCATCGGCAGCTATCAGTTTGGCCATGTTGCGAATGGGCAGCACCGTCATCCTTTTGCCCGGCACCTTGCGCAAATCCAGCAGGAAAGCAGAAATGCCTTCGCTTTTCTTCTTCACCTCCGACAGCGGCGTGGTACGCGCCAGCAGCAGCATGTGGTCGGAGTGCCGGAGGCGCGATGTCCAGAACGTCTGGCCGCTGACAACATAGCGGTCCCCGCGCAGGACGGCCGTGGTCTTGAGTTTGGTCGTGTTACTGACCGTGCCAGGCTCCGTGACCGCCATGGACCGCATACGGATTTCCCCGCTGGCGATACGGGCCAGCAGATCCTGCTTCTGCGTTTCAGAGCCGTGGCGGACTATGCAGCCCATTATGTATTTCTGGCAGCGGCAAGCGCCCGAGTTTCCGCCGGCGCGGTTGAGTTTCTCCATGACCACACTGGCTTCCGCCGGCGAATGGCTCGAGCCGCCGTACGCTTTCGGAATCAGCGCTGAAAGCCTCGGGGAAAGCGCGGGCGGGGTCCAGCGCTTGCCAGTAACGCTAGTCGAACTGGGAAACGACCTGATGGACGCCGTCGCGGAGATCGGAAAATTCATGCTTTGAGTTTTTTTGCCCGAACATGTTGACGTGAAAAAGTTTGCATTCGTGGTTTCTTATTGAGGTGACGCGTACATTTGGCCGCCATCGACATTGAGGACGGTGCCTGTGAGATAACCGGCCAGCGGAGAGCAGCAAAAAACGGCCAGATCCGCGATTTCGCGCGGCTCCGTGAGACGGCCAAAAGGCATTTTTGAGGTGAGTTCCATCCAACGGTTTTCGTCTCCTAGATTTTTGGCGGCCTGCGCCCGCAACATGTGCTCCATGCGGTCGCTGCGGGTGGGCGAGGGGTTGATGCCAAAAATGCGTACACCCTTGCGCTGGCTGGCGGCGCCGGCAGCCTGTGTGAAGGCCATCAGCGCGGCGTTGGCGGTCGAGCCGCAAATGTATTCATTGCGCGGTGCCGAACCGGCCATGCCGATGATGTTGGCGATGACGCCGCTGCCTCGAGCCTCCATGGCCGGAAGCAGTGCCCGGACGAGGTTGATGTAGCCGAAGACTTTCAGTTCCCAGGCCTGGCGCCATCTCACGTCATCGATGTCCTGTAGAGTTCCTCCGGGTATGGCACCCGCATTGTTGACAAGAACGTCCACCTGGCCGGCCTGCGCCACGAGGCTTGCCATGCCCGCGGCTTGCCCGAGATCGAGTGCAAGGGTTTGCGCCTTGATACCGCTTTCTGTTTTGATGAAGGATGCGGCCTGGTCCAGCGTTTGAGCCGAGCGCGACACGAGTATCGGTTGCGCGCCCTCCCGGGCAAAGGCGGCGGCAATGGCGAGCCCTATGCCTTTTGAGCCGCCGGTGACCAGCACGCGTTGTCCTTCGAGCTTGAGATTCATTTGTGTTTCCTTATAGAGGTCAGGAAGGTGTTGCGGGGACCTGGGTGATATACCAGTCGGCGATGTCGTGGCCTTGCAGAAAGCAGGTGCTCGGTGTTTTCATGAGCAGGTCCAACATGCGTTCGAACGAGCCGAAGCGGTGGGGCACGCCGATAAGGTGCGGATGCAGGCCCAGCGTCAAAACGCGTGGTCTTTTTTTTGCTTCCTTTTCAAACAATGCCGCAGTGCGTTTTACGCGCTCAAACATTTCATCGGAGGAGTGCTTTTCAACCGCATAAATAATCGAATCATTGAGCTCCAGGTTGTACGGCAGGCTGAGCAGCAAGCCCCTGGCCGTTGTGAGCCAGTTGGGCAGGTCGTCAACGACCCAATCAAAGACGTAGTCCAGGCCGGCCGCCTTCAGCGTTTCCGGCGTGGTATGGCTCTCGCGCAATCCCGGGCCCAGCCATCCGCGCGGGCGGCAGCCGGTGAACGCCTCGATCATGTCCAGGCTGGCCATGACAACCTCTTCTTCGGCGCCCGCATGGTTTATCGACTTCTGGTGTATTCCGTGCCCGATGAACTCCCAGCCGGCGCTGTGCATGGCCTCCGCGGCGCGGGGATAGGCCTTGATGACACCGGCATTGCAACTGGTGGAGGCGGTCAGGCCACGCGACGTGATGGCCTCGATGATTCGCGGGAGGCCGCTGCGCATGCCGTAATCAACCCAGCTGAAGTTGGGAACATCGGGCACGGTCTCCTTGCCGTGCGGCGGCGTGATGATGGTGCGCGGCATCGGGGCGTCAAACTCCCAGTGCTCGACGTTGACGACCAGATGCACCAGAATGCTTCCGCCTGAAGGGGGCGAAAGGGGGGGGCCTTCATCCGAAAAACGATAGGGAATGCGTGGGTTGGCCATAAAATTAATTCCTGTCAGTGACGTATCTGCCTGAGAATTTCACGCTTCATGGCGTTGAAACTTTCGGAGGTCGTGTCTTCGATGGAGCGCGGGCGGCTGAGCGGAACCGTCATGCGCGCCTGGATACGGCCGGGACGCGCCGACATGACGTACACCGTGTCCGCCAAAAAAAGCGCCTCGTCGATGTCATGGGTGACGAAAACGATCGTCGGCTTCAACTGCTGCCATACCGACAGCAGCAGTTCCTGCATGCTCAGCCTGGTTTGTGCGTCAAGCGCGCCAAACGGCTCGTCCATCAATAGGACCTGCGAGCCCAATGTGAGGATGCGCGCAATGCCGACCCGTTGACGCATGCCGCCGGACAGCTGCACCGGAAGGTGGTTTTTGAAGTCCGACAAGCCGACGATACGCAACATGTCATGCGCTCGATCTTCATACCCTGCGGCCGCCAGCCCCTGGGTCTTGGGCCCGAAAATCACGTTTTCCCAAACCGTCAGCCAGGGAAAGAGCGCGGCCTCCTGAAACACCACACCCCGGTCTGGCCCCGGCTTGCCGACCTCTTTCCCGTCAACGCGCAACGAGCCGCTGCTGTTCTGCTCGAATCCGGCGACCAGATTTAGCAGCGTTGATTTACCGCATCCAGAAGGCCCAAGCAGCGCAACGAATTCACCGGCCTGGACATCCAGGTCCACCTTCTCCAGCGCTTGCACGGGCGGATCGCCCGGATATGTCTTGTCGAGTTTTTCAATCTTGATGGCAGGCATGGCGCTCAATGGTTTTGGAGAATGCGCCAGCGAAGCACGCGCCGTTCGATAAAGACGATCAGGCGGTCGCTGATGTAACCCATCGCACCGATGGAAACCATGTCGGCCAAAACAATGTCCATGCGGCCGACATAGTAGGCGTCCCACAGAACGTAGCCGAGTCCGGACTTGACGGCGACCATTTCAGAGACAATCACTGCCGTCCAGGAAATCCCAAGCCCGATGCGCATGCCGGTGAAAATTGACGGCATGGCGGAAGGCAGCACAACCCTGCGCAACAGTTGCGAGCGTGTCGCACCCATCATCAGCGCTGCCCGCACCAGATTGCGTTCCACATCGCGCGCACCCTGGGTCGCGTTGACAACGATGGCGTAAAAACCACCCAGAAAAATAAGGAAGATGGAACCGATGTCGCGAATCCCGAAAAGCGCGATCGAAAACGGGAGCCACGCCGTGATCGGGATAGGCCGCAGGCTTTGAACCAGCGGGTCGAACAGCTGCGAAACGAGCTTGCTCCAGCCTATCATCAGCCCCAGCGGAATTCCCAGCAGGGCTGCGAGCGCGAATCCCTGTCCCACCCGCATGGCGGAATACTGCACATTGGAAAACCACGTACCCTGGTAGGGGTTAAGGCCAAGACCGGGAGTGCCGAAGACCCATCCCCGCCAGCCTGCCAGCACCGCCAGCGGAGTTGGCACGATGCCGGCCATGTTCTCGCGGCTGCCCACAATTTGCCAGATCATGAGCACGGCGAAGGGGACCGCCAGGCCAAACAGAATTTTCTTCAGGCGCTTCATGCGGGCCTAGCGCCTGATCTCGCGCGCCATGGAATCGTCGTACAACGCGGCCGCTTCAACGCCGACATCTTTTTGCACGATGCCCTGCTTGAATGCCGCGTCGGCCTGCAGTTTGACCTGCTCTTTGGTCAGCACACCGCCCAGCTTGATGATCTTGGCCGACTCTTTGGTCACGTTGAGCGGCAGACCGGTGTATTTGGAATAGGCGTCTGCAAAAACGTCATTGCTTCTGGCCATCTGTTCTTCGGCGTTGAGGTAGACCCACATGAAGCGGCGTACCGCCTCGCGTTTGTTGGTCATGGCATCGCGCGACGCGGCCAGCATGCCGAGTTCCGCGCCGACGGATTTGGATTTGCTGTATTCCAGCGTCTTTGCAAAGTAGGCGTCGCCATCAGCCACCGCCTGCGACTCAAACGGCTCCCAGAGCACCATCGCATCGATATCGCCGCGCTTCATCGCCTGAATGAACGCGGTACCGCCGCCCTGGATGTTTACCGGCGTGAAGGAGCTGTAGGGAACGCCATTTTCGATCAGTGTCATGGCCCACTGGAACCAGACTGCGGAACCCGGCGCGATGCCGATCTTCTTGCCAGCCAGATCCTTCCAGTCATTGATGACCACGCCCTTGCGCACCACCAAGTTCTTGGGCGAACCCGCGACGCCCGTCAGCCCGATCAAATTTTTGCTGCCCTGGGCGGCGGCGATGGCGAGATCGCCAGGCCCAACCGCCGAGACATCCACCGAATTGGAAAGCAGCGCGGTCCGGGCATCCGCATAACGCACGAACTCCGCGCGCTTGACATCGATATTGAATTTCTTGAGCTCTTCCTCCACGTTAAGCATAGGCGCGAGGTGCCCCACCTTGACATAGCCAATCGTCAGTGTTTCCCGCTGCGCCAGTGGCGCGGGCGCGGGTCCGATGGCATGGGCGGATGTCGTCAAGGCCGCGGTGGCCGTTATGAGAACCGCGGTGATTGCTGTACTGAGTTTCATTTTCAACACTCCTGGTTGGCTGGCACATTACGCAAAGAAAAACAAGACTTCCTTCGAAACTGGTGCTGACGGACCCTAGTGCCCGGTAAACCGGGGGGGCCGTTTTTCCGCAAAAGCCGCGCGGCCTTCCGCATAGTCGCTGCTTGAGAAACAGGCCTCGACCGCGGCATCGACCTGTAGCGGGGAAGCGTCGGAATTGCCGGACATCAGCGCATTCATGGCCAATTTCGCCGCCCGGATGGTGAGCGGTGCATTTGCCGCAATCTCCGCCGCGGTGGCCGCCGCATAGGCAAACACATCCTGCTGTACCGAGTCAAGCAGTCCCATGCCGGCCGCTTGCTGCGCGTCATACACCCGCGCCGTGTAAAACATTTCGCAGGCGCTTGCGGCGCCCAGGACGGCAACCATGCGCCGCATGCCCTTGAATGCATAGCCAAGTCCGAGGCGGGCGGCAGGCATGCGGAACTTCGCGCTGGGAGAGCCGTAGCGCAGATCACACGCCAGAATGAGCCCAAGGCCCCCGCCATAACAGATGCCGCTGACGGCGGCAATCACCGGGCAGCGCAGCGATGACAGCGCGCCCTGCGCGCCGGCGACGGCCTGGTCATAGGCCGCCACGCCGGCGGCGGTGTTGCGCTCCGCGCCAAATTCCGAAATGTCCGCACCGGAAACGAACGCCTTGTCGCCTTCACCTCGCAGCAGCACCGCACGCACCTCTGGGTTGGCTTCAAGTTGGCCAAGTGTGTGGGCGAGTTTCAGCCACATCGAAAGCGACATGGCGTTGTAGCGGCTTTCGTTGCACAGCGTGATGGTGGCAACGTGCCCGGCCAGGGTGTGAATGACGTCGGCCATGCTCACACCACCGTGTCGGCATGAAATTGCCGGATTTCAGCGTCAGAGTAACCTGCTTCATAAAGCACTTCATCAGTATGCTCGCCCCAACCGGGCGCGGGCGCGGTGACAGTGGAGGGGGTCCGCGCCAGCGTCACCGGTGTCGTGATGTAGTGCATCTCCTTGCCAAAACCGGTCATGAGTGATGCGGTTACGCCAAGGTGCTTTACCTGCTCATCCTCGAAGACCTGCGGGACGCTGTAGACCGGCCCCGCAGGTACGCCCGCGTCGTTCAGCAGCGTGACCCATTCATTGACCGAGCGGTGCCTGAACAACACCGCCAGCGCGGCGTTGAGCCGCTCGCGATGCTTGACGCGCAGTGTTTCGGTTTTGAACTCGGCATCCGCCAGCCAAGCCCGCTGGTCCAGCAGCTCGCACATCCGTAGCCAGTTGCCTTCGCCCGATGCGCCCAGGTTGAAAACGCCGTCGCTGGCCTCAAAAAGGCCCATGGGGCTGCTGGTTGGGTGGTCGTTTCCCTGCTGGACGGGGATGTCTTTTTCATTCAGGTAGCGGGCCATCTGGAAGTCCATCATGGCGATCTGGGCATGCAGGAGAGATGTATGCACCCACTGGCCCTTTCCAGAAACCTCACGTTCCAGCAGCGCGGTCAGAATCCCCAGCGCCGCATACAGCCCGGCGCTCATGTCAGCCACCGCAAGCCCGGCCCGAACCGGTCCCGTGCCGGGAATGCCGGTTACCGACATCAGCCCGCCCATGCCCTGCACGATCTGGTCAAAACCCGGGCGCCAGGCTTGTGGGCCATCCTGGCCGAAACCTGAAATGCTGGCCAGGATGATGCGCGGATTGACCGCAGCCAGCGATTCATAGTCCAGCCCCAGTTTGTTCTTGACTTCCGGCCGCCAGTTTTCAACCAGCACGTCAGCATCTTTTACCAGACGCATCAAAATGTCGCGCGCGCCCTGGCGCTTAAGGTTCAACGTCATCGATCGCTTGTTGCGATTGATGTTCTGAAAGTCGCCGCCTTCACGGTTGGCGGCAAACATGGCTTCGTTGGGATCGACGCCCGGCGGCGGTTCAATGCGGATGACATCCGCACCGAAGTCGGTCAGCATGCGAACGCAGTTGGGTCCGGCCCGGACCCGCGAAAGATCGAGCACGCGAAACCTGGCGAGCGCCGTGGAGGCCTGAATTTTTGGCATGTGGCGAATTAGTTCTTAAGGAAAAATTGTTGCGCGACGCCATGGGTTCCGAAGAGCCGCAGCTCAAGCTGATGCGCGAAGCCGAGGAGCAGGTTTTCGTGAAAAGGGCGTGCCACCAGTTGCACGCTGATGGGCATGCCGCGCGCGTCATTCGCCACCGGCATTACCAGCGAGGGCAGGCCGAGGTAATTGACAAAGCTCATGTAGCGGTGCATTCCCAGCAAAAGTCTGGCATTAAAGGCTGCATGGCCTGGCGTTACGTCGGCCCAGTCGGCAATGGGGTCGGGCAGTGCGGGGGCCATAAAGACATCGTGATCCGAGAGATGCTGCGCGACGAATTCGCGCGTTCTTCGGGCGCGGTCCGCGAGTGCGGCTTTATGCCAGTGGTGGGGCATCACCAGACCGGCAAGCGCAACCGCTTCCACCGCCGGAGCACAGCTGGCGTCGAGCAATGCTTGTCGATGGGTGCGGGCGGACTCCACATGCAACACGATCTCGGCCAGGTGCGTCAAGACGCCGTGCCCGCTCCATTGGCTGATCCGTGTCGCCGCCTGGCAGCCGTCCGCAAAGGCTGCAAGTGCCAGGGCGACGCTGTCGTCCAGGTCCCCATCGGGGATCCAGGCCTTGATGCGTGGCGACGCCGGGGCTGCTGGCCGCAGCTGGCCCGGCACCGTACAGGCTAGCAGAATTTGCATCGCGTCCGCCGCCGACCGGGTGAGCAACCCGACGCTGTCGAGGCTTGGCGCGAGCGGGAAAACGCCGTCCGCCGCTATCAGGCCGTGCGTGGTTTTCAATCCTAGTACGCCGCAGGTCGCGGCTGGAATGCGAACGGAGCCGGCCGTGTCCGTCCCAAGCGAGCCATAAGCCATTTCCGCGGCAACCGCAACGGCGCTACCGCTCGATGAGCCGCCAACAACCGCTTCTGCGCGCAGCGGGTTGATGCAACGCTTGAAACGGATATTTTCGCTGGTCGCGCCGCATGCGTATTGCGCCATCGACAGGGCCGCCAGACTGGACGCGCCGTGCGTGGTGAGGCGTGCAATGACGGGCGCGGGCTGCAGACCAGGCGCTGCGCTTCCGCTGTCGTGGCCCACGCCGGGCTTGCGCTCAGAGGTGTTGAAGATGTCCTTGTGTGCCAGCCCAATGCCTGCCAGACTGCCCTTCTTCGAGCTGGAAGCGGGTTTCGGCAGCATTTGAACGACCACATGAAAGCGGCTGTCGAGGCGCTCAATGCGTTGTCGCTGGGCGGCAATCGCCTCTTCGTGCGAGAACTCTTTTCGCTCCAGCGCCAGCTGCAGGCCGACAAGGGTGGGCGGCAGATCAGTCATTCCCGAGAGCTTCAAGCGCCGCGGCAAAGTTTCGCGCCGCGGCGTGGTCAGTACCTGCAATCCGCGTCTGGCTGATCGCCTCCGCAGCGCTGGCCTCAAGCCGCATCAGAGCTTTTGCGAGCCGACGAATTTCCGCTACGGTGGCAGCGTTTTTGCGTGCAGACATGCCGATACGAACCACGCCCTCCCATGCGGTCAGTCGATCGCCACCGGTACCGAAGCCGGAAATAGCATCTTGGCGGGCTTCGGTAACCATTTATATACAAATTAAACTCATATATATAAATATACTGCATTTAGAGATGCCGGGCAATGTGGGAAACTTCGCGCATGAGCAACCCCAAGCAGGCTTTTGTCAAGGCCAGTGACAAGATCAGAGGCGAAATCGAAGATGCCATCAAAGAGGGTGTTCTGCTTCCCGGCGACTCTATTGACGAGGCGGAACTCGCCGTTCAGTACAAGGTCTCGCGCACGCCCATCCGCGAGGCGCTGATCCAGCTTCAGGTCCAGGGTCTGCTCGCCAGTCTGCCGCGCGGCGGCATGATCGTTGCGAAGATGGACTTGCAGCAGCTGTTGTCGCTATGGGAACTGCTGGCGGAGCTGGAGGGGGTCGCGGTCCGCCTTGCCTGCCAGCGCATTACGCCGGACGAACTGGCCAGCCTGGTGACGTTGCATGAGGTAAGCCGCGCGGTGGTGGAAGCCGACGATGTGGCTGGGTGGCAAGAGAGCAACCTGCGTTTTCATGAACTCATCTACCGGGCGACGCGCAATCCCTACCTGCGCCAGGAGGTGCTTCGCATGCGAACGCGCACCGGCTACTACCGGCGGCACGCCTTTGGCGCGCTGGGAAGGATCAAGTCGTCTTTCGAGCAACACCAGCTGATTGTTGAGGCTTTCCAGCGCAAAGACGCTGAGGCCGCATCGCTGGCCATGATTGGCCACATGCGTCCCGCGCGCGACGCAAAAGGCCTGACCGACTTCATTGTCAAGCTTCCCCGGGAGGTGCTGGCGGCCTGAAACGTCCGGGCGCCGAAGTTGGCTACCGAGACGCTTTCGCATCGCCAGCGCGATGGCCGCATAGACACCCAGCATGCCGTGGGTGAAAAGCCGCTGTTTTTAGCCGTGCGTCAGGCGCCTGGGCTTCAGCCGGTATTCGACAAAGCACGCCGTGGCCCCGGCACACGCCGCGCCTTCACAGGTACCCGCTAGGGACCCTCTGCATAACTCCCTGCGGTCTGTGATCAGCCGGACTCGGGCGGTCTGCTGCGTTGTTTTTCTTGTCAATAGCGTGGCTATTGCCTGCAAAAAGACGCCTTGCAGCCCATCCCGATCCGACTGCCACAGTCTCGCCAGAGTTATGCAGAGGGTCCCCTAGGTTATTTGCAATCGACCGGTGCTTTATGCCGGCGCGTGGTTCGGGCTGGCCACCACCATCAGTTCATCTTGCAGCCACGGCTTAACCGCACGTGGCGCCTGCTGACATGGCCCTTCATTCAGTCCCAATCACCAGGGCAAACGCCGCAAACGCGCCGCAGAAGGCGTCAGCGTTGGTAAATCGGCCGTTCCGCCGACGGTGGAGTTGGTCGCCAAGATGTTCGGCGCCGCCAACATCGCGCTGCTTTTTGGCGGCCGCTGACTGTAGGAACAAATGAGCGGCAGAGGTGCTTCGCTCGAAGGCGCGCACACGTTATTCGAGCTGTGTTTTCGGCGGTGCGGTGCTGGCCATGGTCGCCGGTCGAAGAGAAACCCGCCTGTTCCGCCAGGGGGGTCATCGATCTTTCTTGAGAATGCTGAGCGTGCCGTCAACTTCGAGAAACGCGCAGCGCATGTCGCGCATCTCGCAGCCGGCCTCGCGCAGCGCCTGGTCGAAGTCGGCCTGCGACATATGCTGCGACCGCAGCTTTTCCCTGAACACTTCGCCGTCGCGGCCAACGAGTACGGGCCGGCCTTGCACGATGCGCTCGAGTTTTTCGCTGCGCGACGTGGCATAGGCGACTGCGAGGTTCAGGCCGATCAGCGTGCCGGCAAGCAGCAGGCCAGCAGTCACCGAATTGTCGCCAGCCGAAAGCGCCGCCGAAACAGTTTCGCTCAGCAGCAAAACGACCAGAAGATCAAAAGGTGTGAATTGGCCGACGGTTCGTTTACCCGAAACACGGACCATCACCAACAGCGCGAAGTAGAGGATGGCTGCCCGGGCGACAAGCTCCCAAGCCGGAACACTCAAGTCAAACACTGCCGGCCCTGACGCGGCGAACGACACGACGCTCAGGTTCGCCTGCTGCCAGTTCCGCTGAATTTTTGGCTGATTGACGACGTCTGTGTATCGCCATTGCGCCTGCAATTAAAACCAGCGAAAAGGCGGCAAACCCCGCGGCCAGCACATTTCGGGAAAGTACGAAATTCCGGTTTGTCACAGTCAGTTTTTCCAGTAAACCTGACTTTGAAGCAGGCTGCAGCAATTGGATGTAGGCGCTTTTCCAATCATGGGATAAGGCGCTGGCTTGCTGATGAAGTCATCGCTTGAATTGCGGAAAAATTTAGATGAAATAGAGCATTGTCGCTTTCTGTACCTGCGCAGATAGCTATAAATGTCATAGCAACTTTTTAACGGCTGTGTGGATGACCGACCAATGAACTGCTACCCAGCGCCAGCTGACAGGGAAGGGCGAGGGCAGGGCACAGGCTGTTCACACTTATGTGCCAACGATCAACGGCCCGGCGCAAGTCTGCTTATCTAAAGACGGCCTATCGGCTTTCGTCATCAGCCACTGGCTTGCCCAGCTCGAAATTTTGCAAGTCAATCCTGACGGCGATGGCTGTTCGCGGCCCAAGCGCCTGCGCTTGGTGGAGCTGAGTGCGCAAGACAATCCCGCCTTCAGGCCATTCCAGAAAGTGTCGCCCGATGGCGGCCCCGATGTGGCTGTCGCAAAAGCTGGCCGCGCCTGGTGCTGATCCATGGGCGCGACCCAATGGTGCGGCAACTCGCCGAAGACATCATCGCCAGCCAGCCGGTGGAGATCGTGGCCATGCGCGGGCGGATGGCTGTTTTGCGCAGCGGGCCAAACCCGCGGCCCGGCGCTTGACCGGCCCTCGGCGCTGTGCAAGGAGGCGGCTGATTCACTGAACGCGCTGAACCAGGTGGCCCGCGTGACCTTGCTCAACTGCCACCCACGAGTAGACACCGTGCTTGAGACCTCACCCCCAACAACTGCTTGTGACTCAGGCTTTTGGCCAGAGGCGAAAGCGCGCTTGCGGCACCAGGCTACAGCCGGACTGTTCTTGTCGCGCTCTCCTACATGGAGAGATCAGTAGCAGATTTACAGTAAGCGGCCGAACAGCAATCAGGAGTAAGAATAATGGCAGCCTCTGATACAAATACTCGACAGACAATTCATTGGAAGTCAGCGATTTTGTCTGGGATCATCGCTGGTGCTGTATTCATGATGTTGGAGATGCTGCTGGTGCCGGTCTTCTTAGGCGGCAGCCCGTGGGGACCGCCGCGCATGATTGCAGCTATTGGGATGGGGCAAGGGGTATTGACACCCCCTGATACCTTCGCTCTCGTTCCGATGCTGGTGGCGATGGCCATTCATTTCATGCTCTCGATGGTCTTGGCCGTACTCTTGGCATTGATCGTTAGCCGCATGGGAATGGGCATGGCAGTGTTGGTCGGAGCGGCCTTCGGACTGGTTGTTTACCTTGTCAACTTTTATGCACTCACCGCTTTTTTCCCGTGGTTCGCCATGGCGCGCAATTGGGTCAGCATTTTTGCTCATGTGATGTTCGGGGCGGTGGCGGCTTGGTCTTACATGTGGTTGCAAAACCCACGGGGACAAACAGTCAAGGTTTAGTTGTTTGAGTGGAAACCATTTTTTTCCTCATCCGTAATTACGACTTTCGGCGCATGCTGAGACGTTGAAGCCGGTATGCAAGCGAGTGTTTGCACGGCGTGGACAAACATCGATCTGCACAGTTTTTTTGCGTACCGGAATAAAAAACAAAGATGAAACAGATACCCCTGCTTGCTGCAATTGCATTGATTTCCGCCTGCACCACTGTGCCCGCGCCTGTGCGGCAGCCGTTGATGACGGCCCCGTCGCCGATTACGTTCGACGGCAACGTTGCCAGTCAAGCTAGCGACTATGTGTTCGTTCTCGTGTCCGACGCTAATCCCAAGGTAGCGGGCTTTACGATGCGTGCCGGTCAATCGCTGCGGCTGGCAATGCCGGAGGCTTTCAAGCGCAATATGGCAGTTGGTGTAGTGCCCGATATGGACACAAATCTGGTCCTGACCAAAGGGTGGCCGCAGGGCTCGGTGCGACTTGCCGGGCAGTACAGCGTCGGCTTCGATGAAAAGACGAACACCGTGGTCGTGGCGGCTTTGAACGACATTGCCACTGGCGGCATGAATGCGCCCGGTATCAAGGTCATTCACTTGCGAGGCCGCACATTCAATAATCCGATGCCCGGTGAGTACCCGATCTCGGTCACGCATGCGGCATCCGACGGCAAGGCGTTGGCGGTTTGGCAGGGAAGTCTGAAGGTGCTCGATGCCGCGCCAAGTGTCCGGCTGGTGCCGACCAACTTTCATTTGCCGCCAGGGATTAACGCCGACTATCAGATGGTAGATGTTGGTCAGGCAACCCCCCACCTTCTTGGCGTGCTGCTATGGGGTGCGCAAGGGACGCCGCTGAACGGTGTCGGCATTGTGCCGCGAGATCTCGCGCGCTACCCGCGTTACACCGGCGGTTTGCTGGTGCAAGATACCAACCAGGACAAGCGTCTAGATCCGGCGATTGACTAGGTTGTCGGTGGCATCATCGGCGCAGCGCCTCAAGGCGCCGTGGGGCAATCGGCGATGAGCCCAATGAGCGCTGACGGGCGGCCCGTGTTGTCTGGCGAGGTTTTGCGCAGCAGCGGCTTCCCGGCGGCTGCCGGCGGTGGCAATCCCAATCCGGGCCTGCTCGCTATTCAGTTCAAAGCCGGCGACAAGCCGGGCCTGTATCGGCCGACCGTGGAACTGATCGGAGGAAACAGTTTCCAGTTCACGATCGAAGCAAGGTAGCGATTGTTGAACAAACCTGCTAGTGCGGTGGCGTTCTCCGACTGAATAAGGCTCAGGCGATGATGGTACCTGCGTAAGCAGCTATGAATTCAATAGCGTTTTGCTTGACGGCATCGGCTGTCGTGCCGGGTTTGTAAAGCGCCGATCCGATGCCGAAACCGCTGGCGCCCGCCGCCAGGTAGGCGGGCATGTTGCCTGGCGAGATGCCGCCGACGGGAAAGACCACCGCATCGGCGGGCAACACTGCGCGCAACGCCTTGACGACGGCCGGCGTGATCATCTCGGCGGGAAACAGCTTCAGGCCGCTGGCGCCATCAGCCAGCGCGGCAAAGGCTTCGCTGGCGGTCATCACGCCAGGCAGGCACACCAGCCCCAGGCGAAGGGCCTCGCGCACCACCGCCGGGCTGTAGTTGGGCGAGACGATGAGCTGCCCGCGCGCGGCGTGCACGTTCCGCACGTCCGCCGGCGTCAGGACCGTTCCGGCGCCGACCAGCGCCTGTGGCAGCGCGTCCGCCAGGGCGGCGATGCTGTCCAGCGGCAGCGGCGAGTTCAGCGGAACCTCGATCAGCGTCCAGCCGGCAGATACCAGCGCCTGGCCGACCGGCAGGGCATCACCCGGCCGAAGGCCGCGCAGGATGGCCACCAGCGGCAGCGTTCGAAGCGCCTGCGAGAATTTTTGATGGGCGTTCATCACGGTACTTTCACTTTGATATTTCAGGCCGTGGCAACGGTGTCGGCGATGGCGCGCAGCCCGCGCCAGGTCGCGCCGTCGCCGACGCGCCGCGCTGAAACGCCCAGATGCGCAAGCGCCTGTTCATAGCGCGCCGTGAGTGATTCCGTTCCCATCACGACCACCGTGTCGCCATGATCGAGCGCCTGCGCTTTCAGTTCCTCGCCGATCACCAGCCCCGACAGATAGCTCGGCAGTGCATCGGCCGGCATGCGTTCAAAGAGCGACAGCGTCCGGACGCTGAAGGCCGTGTGCAGCAAGCCCTGGGAGTGCAGCGCATGCTCCACACCCTGGTCGAAAGCGCCGGCGTCGTGCGCCGGATCCGCAGCCGGCAGCGTGCGCGCCAAAATCGAATGCTGGCGCAGCAGGGCGTAGAACTCGCCGGTCATCCAGGTCGAAAAATGATTGATGCGGCGATCCCGCACATCGACCCATTTGCTGTGCGTTCCCGGCAGCACCAGCCGGGCGTCGGCCAGGCCCAGCAATAGCAGCGCGCCGAAGACCTGCGTTTCCTCGCCTCGCATCACATCGGGAACGCCGCGCCTTTCGATGCTGACGCCGGGAACGGTGGCGATGCGGCCTGGCTCGACCCATTCGAGGTGCGTCGCAATGTCGGCAAGACCGGCGGGGCAGGCGCAGTAGGGCGCTTCACGCCAGCCCTGTCGGCTGCCGGCCATGCCGGCGATCAGGCACAGCGTTCCGGGTGTCATCCAGTCGCCGAACGAACTTTCGAAAACATCGGGGAAACCGCCGGCGGCAACGGTGAGGATGCCGCGCGCGAAATGGCGGTCTTCCAGCACGCGGCCGCCCGCGTCGATCAGTGCGCCGCGCAGCGACGAGGTGCCCCAGTCAACCGCCAGCAGGCGCGTCATGGCGACCCTTTAATGGTTGTCGCGCGGAACGAAGGAGCCGCGTTTGCCGACCAGAAAATCGAGGTCCGCGCCTTCATCGGCCTGCAGCACATGGTCGATGTAGAGCTTCCAGTAACCCGAGGTCAACGGTGGCGCCGGCGGCGTCCAGAGCGCCTGGCGGCGCGCCAGCTCCTCGTCGCTTACCCGCAGGTGCAGGCGCCGGTTCGGCACGTCGAGCTCGATCATGTCGCCGTTTTGCACCAGCGCCAGGGGCCCGCCGGCGGCCGCTTCTGGCGCGGTGTGCAGCACCACCGTGCCGTAGGCGGTGCCGCTCATGCGGGCGTCACTGATGCGAACCATGTCGGTGATGCCCTTGCGCAGCACCTTGGGCGGCAGCGGCATGTTGCCGACCTCGGCCATGCCGGGATAGCCCTTGGGCCCGCAGTTCTTCAGCACCATCACGCAGTTCTCGTCGATGTCGAGGTTTTCGTCGTCGATGCGCGCGTGGAACTCTTCGATGTTTTCAAAAACCACGGCGCGGCCGGTGTGCACCATCAGCGCCGGCGTCGCCGCGCTCGGCTTGACGACGGCGCCGCGCGGCGACAAATTGCCGCGCAGAACGGCGATGCCGGCCTTGTCCTTGAACGGCGCGGCCAGCGGCATGATGACATCGGTGTTGTAGTTCTCGGCGCCGGCGATGTTCTCGCCGATGGTTTTGCCGTTGGCGGTGATTGCGTCAAGGTGCAGGTGCTGCCCGATTTCCTTTAGCACCACCGGCAGGCCGCCGGCATAGCAAAAATCTTCCATCAGGTATTTCCCTGAAGGCTGGAGGTTGACCAGGCACGGCAGTTCGCTTGCCAGCCGGTCGAAGTCGTCGATGGTGAGCTTGACGCCGATACGGCCGGCCATGGCGATCAGATGAATCACCGCGTTGGTCGAGCCGCCGATGGCCGCCAGCGTCTTGATGGCGTTTTCGAACGCTTCGAGCGTGAGGATTTTCGACAGCCGCAGGTCCTCGCGCACCATCTCTACCGCGCGCCGGCCAGCCATGCGCGCCAGCACGTTGCGCCGGCCATCGACCGCCGGATAGGCCGCGTTGCCGGGCAGGCCAATGCCTAATGCCTCGACCATGCTGGCCATGGTGCTGGCGGTGCCCATCGTCATGCAGTGGCCGTGGCTGCGGTGCATGCAGCTTTCGGCTTCGAAGAAATCGGCGAGCTTGAGGGTGCCGGCGCGAACCTGTTCGCTCATGCTCCACACGCCGGTGCCCGAGCCAAGCTCCTGCCCGCGCCACTTGCCGTTGAGCATCGGACCGCCGCTGACGCCGATGGTCGGCAGATCGACGCTGGCCGCGCCCATCACCAGCGACGGCGTCGTCTTGTCGCAGCCCATCAGCAGCACCACGCCGTCGATCGGGTTGCCGCGAATGCTTTCCTCGACGTCCATGCTGGCCAGGTTCCGGTACAGCATGGCGGTGGGCCGCAGCAGCGTTTCGCCCAGCGACATGACCGGGAACTCCAGCGGAAAGCCGCCGGCCTCGTAGACGCCGATCTTGACCTGCTCGGCAATGGTGCGGAAATGGCTGTTGCAGGGCGTGAGTTCGCTGAAGGTGTTGCAGATGCCGATGACCGGCCGACCATCGAACTGGTCGTGCGGAACGCCCTTGCCCTTGACCCAGCTGCGGTAGGCGAAGCCGTCGCGGTCCTGCCGGCCGAACCATTGCCGGCTGCGCAGTTTGTTTTCTTTTTCGTCGGGAGGCGGTTTGGGGATCAGCGGGTCGTCCATAGGGAAAGTCCTCAAGTTGTAAACATATTATGGTCATACCATTGGCCAGGCGACTCGGTAATAACCATGATCAAGAACGTCCACGGCAACACGGTAGACCATCTCGGCGAGGCCATCGTCGCCGGGCGCTATGGCGTCGGCGCGTCGATTCCGCCCGAGCCGGTGCTGTGCGTCCAGCTGGGCGTCAGCCGAACGGTGGTGCGCGAAGCGGTGAAGTCGCTGATCGCCAAGGGCCTGATGACGACCGGGCCCAAGGTTGGCACCCGCGTGCTCGCCTCCGAGCAGTGGAACTGGTTCGACGCGGACGTCATCGCCTGGCAAGCCAAGGCCGGGCTGACGGCGGACTTCCTGCGCGACCTGCGGGATTTGCGCCGCATCGTCGAGCCCGCCGCGATGCGGCTTTCGGCTGAACGCGCCAGCGCCGGCGACATCGCCGAGATTGAACTCGCCTATGCCGGCATGAAGCGCGCGGTCGAGACCGGCGGCGACTATGTCGGCTGCGACCTGCGTTTTCATCAGGGGCTGCTGCGCGCTTGCGGCAACCGCATGCTGGCGCAGATGAGCAAGGCGCTCGGGCCGATGCTGCGCACCAGTTTCGAGATTTCAACGCAGCGCGCAAACGGCACGAAAAATTCGCTGCCGCTGCACCGCGAGGTGCTCGACGCGGTGATCGCCCATGACCCCGACCGGGCTGAAAAAGCCATCCGGCAGTTGATCGACGGCGCCAGCCACGATATTGATGAAGTGCTGGCCGCCCGTAGCCGCCCGCAGCGGCCGCGTCGGCCGGCGGCCGTGCTGACAATGGCCTGAACGCTTACCGGAGTCACCCCGATTGAAAAACCCCGTTGAAATTTCCATCCATTGGTTTTTCAAACTGCTGGAGCTGCTGATCGTCGTCTGCATGGTCGCCATGGTCATCATGGTGTTCGGCAACGTCGTGCTGCGCTACGGTTTCAATTCCGGCATCAACGTCTCGGACGAAATGGCGCGCTACAGTTTCATCTGGCTGACCTATATCGGCGCCATGGTCGCAATGCGCGAAAAAGGCCATCTGGGCGTCGATACGCTGGTCAAGCACCTCGGCGTGGGTGGCAAGAAGGTGTGCCTCTTCTTGAGCGAAACGCTGATGCTGGGGTGCAATGCGCTGTTTTTCATCGGCACCTGGAAAATGCATGCGCTCCAGGTCAGCAACGTCTCGCCGGTGGTCGGCCTGTCGATGATCTGGGTCTACGGCATCGGCTACGTCGTCGGCGTCGTCATGACGATCATGAACCTGCATGTGCTTTACCGGCTGCTCAGTGGCCAGTTGCGCGAGGACGAGCTGGTGCAGGTCATTGAAACCGAGGGCCTGGCCGACGCCGAAAAGCAGCTCAGGGAGATAAAAACATGAATGCACCCGTGCTTCCAGGGCATCCGGAATGACGGTTACCGTGTTTATTGTGAGCCTGCTCGCCGCGATGGCCATCGGCATGCCGATCGCCTATGCGCTGCTCGTTTGCGGCTTGACGCTCATGGCTTTTCTCGCGGCCACCAGCGGCCTGGTGGTGTTCGACAGCCAGATCCTGGCGCAGCGATTCGTCGACGGCGCGGACAATTTTCCGCTGCTGGCGGTGCCGTTTTTCATGCTGGCCGGCGAATTCATGAATGCCGGCGGCTTGAGCCGCCGCATCGTCAACCTTGCGATGGCCTGGGTCGGACACTTTCGCGGCGGACTGGGCTACGTGACCGTGGTGGCGGCGGTGGTGATGGCGTCGCTCTCGGGCTCGGCCGTGGCCGACACTGCGGCGCTGGCGGCACTGCTCATTCCGATGATGCGGGCCGCCGGCTACGACATCAACCGCTCGGCCGGCCTCATCGCCTCGGGCGGCATCATCGCGCCGGTGATTCCGCCTTCCATCGGCATGATTATTTTCGGCGTGGCCGGCAATGTGTCGATCACCAAGCTGTTTCTGGCCGGCATCGTGCCCGGCGTGTTGATGGGTGCGGCCATCGGGCTAACCTGGTGGTGGGTTGCCAAGAAGGAAAAAGTGCCGCCCGCGCCCAGGCTGGCCATGGCCGAGCGACTGAAGATCACCGCCGAGGGCGCTCTGGCGCTGGCCTTGCCGGTCATCATCATCGGCGGCATGAAGTTCGGCGTTTTCACACCCACCGAAGCGGCGGTGGTGGCGGCGGTCTACAGCTTCATCGTCGGCATGTTCGTTTACCGCGAGCTGAAGTGGTCAAGCCTTTACCAGCTCGTGCTGACCGCCGGCAAGACGACGGCGGTGGTGATGTTTCTGGTCGCCGCCGCCATGGTCAGCGCCTGGCTGATCACCGTGGCCAACATACCCACCGAGGTCGCGGCGATGATGGAGCCCTTCATGGGCAACAAGATGCTGCTGATGTTCATCATGATGATGCTGATCGTCGTGGTCGGAACCGCGCTGGACTTCACGCCGACGGTGCTGATCCTGACGCCGGTGCTGATGCCGCTGGTACTCAAGGCCGGCATCGACCCGGTGTATTTCGGCGTGATGTTCATCATGAACAACGCCATCGGCCTGATCACGCCGCCGGTGGGAACGGTGCTCAACGTCGTTTGCGGCGTTGCCAAAATCTCGATGGACGACGCATTCAAAGGCGTGCTGCCCTTCCTGCTGGCCCAGCTGGTGGTGCTTTTCATGCTGGTTCTTTTCCCCCAGATCGTCACTGTGCCGCTGCAATGGTGGATGAGGTGACGCGGTTTTCCGCAAGCTTTTAAAACGCAACTCAAGGAGACTTTCATGTTCAAACGCAGAACCCTGGCATCCATGCTCGCCGCCACCTTCGCCGGCGCGGCCCTGCTCGCCAGCCCGGCGGCGTTCGCCCAGTTCGCCGAGCGCACCATCAAGTTCACCAACGGCGTCGCCGAAGACCACCCGGTCGGCCTCGGCGTGAAGAAGATGCAGGAAGTGCTTAACGCAAAAACCGGCGGCAAGATGAAGATCAACGCCTTTTGGAACAACTCGGCCGGCGGCGATCTGCAGGCTACGCAGGCGTTGCGCGCCGGCACGCAGGAGATGGTGTGCACCTCCAGCTCGCCGTTGGTCGGCATCATCAAGGAACTCGGCGTGTTCGACCTGCCATTCCTGTTCGCCAACGAAAAAGAGGCCGACGCGGTACTCGACGGCCCGGCCGGCGCCTACTTCAACAAAAAGCTGGAAGAAGCCGGCGTCGTCAACCTTGCTTACTGGGAAAACGGCTTTCGCAACATGACCAACAACAAGCGGCCGGTGGTCAAGGCCGAGGACTTCGACGGCGTGAAGGTTCGCGTCATGCAGAACAATATCTTCCTCGACACCTTCAAGACGCTGGGAACCAACGCCGTGCCGATGAATTTCGGCGAGGTCTTCACCGCGCTGGAAACCAAAACCATCGACGGCCAGGAAAACCCGTTCGTCACGATCGAAACCTCCAAGTTCAACGAGGTGCAGAAGTACCTGAGCGTGACCCGCCACGCCTACACGCCCTTCCTGATCCTGTACAGCAAGAAGCTCTGGGACCAGCTCAATCCGCAGGAGCAGGCGGTGCTGCGGGAAGCCGCCGTCGAAGGGCAGAAGGTTCAGCGCAGCGCGATCCGGGCGCAATCGGAGAAATCGCTGGCCAGCCTCAAGGCCAAGGGCATGCAGGTCAACGAGGTCACGCCGGCCGAGCAGCGGCGGATGTTCGACAAGGTCAAGCCGGTCTATGACAAGAACGTGCCGGTCATCGGCGCCGAGCCGGTCAACCTGGTGCTCGACGCGCTGAAAAAGGTGCGCGGCGGCTGAGCGACCAGCCCGGTCACCATTGGATGTCTGAATCTTCGGAGATCGGCAATTGAAAATCACCCTGCTCGAAACGCTGCGGCTGAGTGAATTTCCCAACATCCTCTGGGTGCGCCTCGACACCGACGAAGGCTTGAGTGGCCTGGGCGAGACCTTCATGGGCGCGGCGGCGGTCGAAGCCTATTTGCACGAATCGGTCGCGCCCCGGTTGCTGGGCCGGGACCCGTTGGCGATCGAGGCGCGCAACCGCGACCTGACCGGCTACCTCGGCTGGCGCGGCTCCGGCGCGGAAACACGTGGCAACTCGGCCGTCGACATCGCACTGTGGGATATTTTCGGCAAGGCCGCCAACATGCCGGTGCACACGGCGCTCGGCGGCAAGAGCCGCGACGCCATCCGCATCTACAACACCTGCGCCGGCTACCAGTACATCCGCAGCGCGGCGAACCAGACCAGCTCGAACTGGGGCCTGGGAAACCCGAGCGGGCCTTACGAAGACCTGCAGGGCTTTCTGAGCCATGCCGACGAGCTTGCCGAGTCGCTGCTTGCCGAAGGCGTCACGGCGATGAAAATCTGGCCGTTCGACACCGCCGCCGAGAAAAGTCACGGCCAGTACATCAGCGGCCAGGACCTGGACAGCGCGCTCGAACCTTTTCGCAAAATCCGGCGCGCGGTTGGCGGCCGAATGGACATCATGGTCGAGTTCCACAGCCTGTGGCGGCTGCCGATGGCGCAGAAAATCGCGCGCGCCCTCAAGCCTTTCGACACCTTCTGGCACGAGGACGCGATCCGCATGGACTCGCTCGATCTGCTCAAACAGTACGCGAAGGACTGCGACGCGCTGATCTGCGCGAGCGAGACCCTGAGCTACAAATGGGGCTTCAAAGACTATCTCCAGACCGGTGTCGCCGGCGTGGCGATGCTCGACCTAAGTTGGTGCGGCGGCCTGAGCGAGGCGCGCAAGATCGCGGCCATGGCCGACGCCTGGCAACTGCCGGTGGCGCCGCACGACTGCACCGGGCCGGTAGTGTGGACGGCTTCAACGCATTTGTCGCTGCACGCGCCCAATGCGCTGATTCAGGAAAGCGTTCGCGCCTTTTATACCGGCTGGTACCAGGAACTGGTCACCGAGTTGCCGACGGTGAAGGGCGGAATGATCAGCCTGGGCGACAAGCCGGGCCTGGGGCTGGAACTGTTGCCCGACCTGCACAGGCGCGCCGACGCCACGGTGCGGGTGTCGAAATCCTGAGCGGCTTCGAAAGGCGCCTGCGCTCCGTTTTTGATAGCTGCTTGCGCATGCTGCAAGCGCGCAAACGGCATGAATCATTCAAATTTCGGACTATGGATCCACCGCGCGTAGCGGCGTGCCGCCTTCGGCTTCCTTGTTACCGGCCGCTGAACGATCCCGAACCGGCACGGCGCGGTCCGTTGCTTCTTCCGCCGGCACCGCCCGCGCTGCCGCCACCCGAGCGGCTGCCGCCACGGAAATTGTTGCGATTGCCGGTGGGCTGCCCGGAAGACGGAAAGCCGGACGACGCATGGCTGGCCGGCTGCTGATGGTCGAAATCGTCGCGTGGCGCTCCAGCCTGCTGTCGCGGCACCGGTGGTTGGCCGTCCCTGGTCTGTCCGGCCTGCGGATAGCCTGAACTCTGGCGCGGCTGGTCAGGGCCACGGCGGTCGCCTTGACTGTTGCCATTGTTGTTGCCGTTGCCATTGCCATTCCCGGCGAAATTGCCGCCACGGCCGGCGCCCGGACCGGCGCCAGTACCCGGGCCGCGCCCACGTCCGCCAGCGTTTCCGCCGCGCGCGGGTTGCGCACCCTTGGCGTCGCGCATGCGCGTCATCATTTCGTTGCGCGCTGCCTTGGCGGCGGCCTGCATCACGTCGCGGCTCGGCGGTTTGCCCAGGCCGCCCCAGATGGTCTGGCGGCCCATCGCCAGCGGTTCGGCTTTTTCGCCAGGATCGGCTTCGAAGCCGGGGACCACCACTTTTTCAATGCTTTGCCGGGTAAAGCGTTCGATCCTGCATGAAGCCTTCCTCGTCCAGGCACACCAGGCTGACCGCCTCGCCGCTGTTGCCGGCACGGCCGGTGCGGCCGATGCGGTGAACGTAATCTTCGCTGACGTTCGGAATCTCGTAGTTCACCACGTGCGGCAGTTCGTCGATGTCAATGCCGCGCGCGGCGATGTCGGTCGCGACCAGCGCGCGGATTTCGCCGTTCTTGAAACCCTGCAGCGCCTCGGTACGGGCGGTCTGGCTTTTGTTACCGTGCAGCGCCATCGCCTGAATACCGTTTTTGCTCAAGTGTTCGGCGACGTTGTTTGCGCCGAACTTGGTGCGGGTGAACACCAGCACCTGGCTCCAGCTGTGCTGGTTGATGATGTGCGTCAGCAGCGCCTTTTTCTTGGCGCGGCCAACCGGGTGAATCGTTTGCGTGATGCGCTGCACCGTGCTGTTTTTCGGCGTGACCTGGATGTGGGCCGGGTCGCGCAGCAGGCCATTGGCCAATTCGCGGATTTCCTCGCTGAAGGTCGCGCTGAAAAGCAGCGACTGCTTTTGTTTCGGCACCAGCGCCAGCACCTTCTTGATGTCGTGGATGAAGCCCATGTCGAGCATGCGGTCGGCCTCGTCGAGCACCAGGATTTGCACCTGGCCCAGGTCCAGCGTGCCCTGGCCCGCGTGGTCTAGCAGGCGGCCCGGCGTGGCGACCAGAATGTCGACGCCCCGGCGGAGTTTTTCGATTTGCGCGCCCATGCCGACGCCGCCGAACATCACCATCGATGTCAGGTCAAGGTATTTGCCGTAAACGCGAACGCTTTCCTCGACTTGCGCCGCGAGCTCGCGCGTCGGCGTCATGATGAGCGCGCGGACCGCGTTGACGCCGCGCCGGTTAACCAGGCGCGGCTCGGTGGAAAGGCGCTGCAGCATGGGCAGCACGAAGGCCGCTGTCTTGCCGGTGCCGGTTTGCGCGCCGCCGAGCAAGTCGCCGCCAGCAAGCACGGCGGGAATCGCCTGCGCCTGGATTGGCGTGGGCGTGTCGTAGCCATGCTCAAGCACAGCCTTCAAAATGGCCGGAGCCAGGTTCAATTCTTCAAATGTCATGATGCGGCGCCGCTGGGCGCTATAGATCGGCCTGTTGGGCGCCTTGGTTTGAAGGCAGCCCGCCAGTCATAGGCAGATGGGGTCAGGGAGTCGGGCTAAAAAACATCGTCGGCGGCTTGGCGTGGCCAGTGTGGGGATGTGCCCAATGTCGAGGGGCAACTGGAGCCTAACGACCGGGCGATTGTCGCACGGAACGATAATCCAGGGTTTGCGCCGGAATGTCGCCTTGAACCTGCGGGCGGATGGCGGTTCCCGCGTTGTTTGTCTTCTTAACAAAAAGTGATTCGATGGCTCAGTACGTATTTACCATGAACAAGGTCGGCAAGATCGTGCCGCCCAAGCGTCACATTCTCAAAGACGTTTCCCTCAGTTTCTTTCCCGGCGCCAAGATCGGAATGCTCGGCGTCAACGGCTCGGGCAAATCGTCCCTGCTCAAGATCATGGCCGGCCTGGACAAGGAGATCGAAGGCGAAGCCACGCCCATGCCCGGCCTGAACATCGGCTACCTGCCGCAGGAGCCCAAGCTTGACGACGCGCACAGCGTTCGCGAAAGCGTCGAAGCCGCAATGGGCGAGGTGTTTGCCGCCAAGGCGCAACTCGATGCGGTGTACACGGCGTACGGCGAGCCCGACGCTGACTTCGACGCGCTGGCAACCGAGCAGGCGCGGCTCGAAGCGATCATCGCCACCGCCGGCACCGACTCCGAGCACCAGCTCGAAATTGCCGCCGACGCCTTGCGGCTGCCGCCCTGGGACGCGCGCATCAGTGTGCTGTCGGGCGGTGAAAAGCGTCGCGTGGCATTGTGCCGGCTGCTGCTGTCAAAGCCCGATATGCTGCTGCTCGATGAGCCGACCAACCACCTGGACGCCGAATCGGTCGATTGGCTCGAGCAGTTTTTGCAGCGTTATTCGGGCACCGTCGTCGCCATCACGCACGACCGCTACTTTCTTGACAACGCCGCCGAATGGATTCTGGAGCTCGACCGCGGCCACGGCATTCCGTGGAAGGGCAATTACAGCTCCTGGCTTGAGCAAAAAGGCGAGCGTTTGCTGGTCGAGCAAAAAGGCGAGGAAGCGCGCGCGAAAGCGCTGAAGAAAGAGCTGGAGTGGTCGCGCCAGAACCCGAAGGCGCGCCAGGCCAAGAGCAAATCCCGGCTGGCGCGCTTCGAAGAACTGTCGGATTTCGAATACCAGAAGCGCGTGGAAACCAACGAAATTTTCATTCCCGTCGCCGAACGCCTGGGAACGCAGGTGATCGAGTTCCATAACGTCACCAAGTCCTTCGGCGACCGGGTGCTGATCGACAACCTGAGCTTCACGATCCCGGCCGGCGCCATCGTCGGCATCATCGGACCGAACGGCGCGGGCAAGTCAACGCTGTTCAAGCTGATCGCCGGCAAGGAAAAGCCCGACAGTGGCGAAGTGGTGATCGGCTCGACCGTCCGCATGGCCTTCGTCGACCAGAACCGGGACGACCTGGCAAATGAAAAAACCGTGTGGGAAGACATCTCCGGCGGGCTCGACATCCTCAACGTCGGCAAGTTCCAGATGCCCAGCCGCGCCTACGCCGGCCGCTTCAACTTCAATGGCGGCGACCAGCAAAAGCGCGTCGGCACCCTGTCGGGCGGCGAGCGCGGGCGCTTGCACCTGGCCAAGACACTGATCGCCGGCGGCAACGTGCTGATGCTCGACGAACCGTCGAACGACCTGGACGTCGAGACGCTGCGCGCGCTGGAAGACGCGCTGCTCGAATTCGCCGGCTCGGTGATGGTGATTAGTCACGACCGCTGGTTCCTGGACCGCATCGCCACGCACATCCTGGCCGCCGAGGGCGACAGCCAATGGACTTTTTTCAACGGCAACTACCAGGAATACGAAGCCGACAAGAAAAAGCGCCTGGGCGAAGAAGGCGCAAAGCCCAAACGCATGCGCTACAAGGCGTTGAAATGACCCCCACGCTTGCCACTTCGTGTGCTGCGCGAGGCCTTGCAGGCCGCGGCTTGCGAGACGCTTCGCCTCTGTCGCCTGTCCAATCCTGCGCAGGCAGGATTGGAGCCGCAGGCTCCAGCCCCGGGGGGGCCGCCCCGCCTGCGGCCCGGCTTAGCCGGTTCCGCGGCCGGAATTTGCATGGACAGGGGAATCGTTCTTGGTCATGACGGACGAGGTCGTACTTGTGGCCACCAGACACTGGCTTGAAAAAGCGGTGATCGGGCTGAACCTGTGTCCGTTTGCAAAAGCGGTCTACCTTAAAAACCAGGTGCGGCTGGTGGTATCCCATGCCCGGCATGCGGACGATCTGCTAGAAGAGCTTGACCAGGAGCTTGACCTGCTGGCGGCTGTGCCGGCCGACGAGATCGACACGACGCTGTTGATCGTTCCGACGCTCTTCGTCGATTTTCTCGATTTCAACGATTTTCTCGAAATTGCCGAAGGCGTGATCGACGAGCATGCGCTCGAAGGCGTGGTGCAGCTGGCGAGCTTTCATCCAAGGTTCCAGTTCGAAGGCACCGAGCCCGACGACATCGGCAACTACACCAATCGCGCGCCTTTCGCCATGCTGCATTTGCTGCGCGAGGAAAGCGTCGGGCGCGCCGTCGACGCTTTTCCGCAGGCCGAAGCAATTTTCAATGAAAATATCAGGACGCTGGAAAAGCTCGGGCACGCCGGATGGAAAGCGCTTGGCTTGCCCGGCTGAACTTGACCGGCTGTATGCGCCGCTTTGCCGACGAGCGCTTGCCCCAAAAAAAGACATAAGAAAACCATGAAGAGATCAGCCCACGTACCCGGCGCCGTCTATCAGAGCTGCCTTGACGAGGCATTGCGGCAGTCGGTGTTTTTGATCGAGCGCTGGTGTTCCAAACTGACGACCGCCTTGTACGAGCGCTTCGTGACCGAACTCGACGCGGCGCAAAAATACCGGCTGCAGGTTGCCAACGCCGGGCTGAAAAAAAACCGGATTTTGATCGAGCGCGGTTTCACCGACGAATTCGTCAGGGCCATCGCCAAGGATGCCGCGGTCGCCGCGCCCGGAATGGCCGAGGATGCCGCCTATTCTTTTTCCGTGCCGAGTTTCGGTGAAGTCGAGTTGATGAAGGACGACCAGGTGCATCTTGCGGTCGAAGGCGCCCGCCTGCGCCAGGTCGCCGCCCGCGCCTGCGAAGCCGGCTTCGGCGGCTTTTGTGCGCGCCTGAGCACGGCGCAGGGCTTCCAGCTGGTCAGAACCAAGGGCAACGCGCTACGGCCCGAGGTTTTCGCCGGGGTATTGCTAAAGTTGCTGCAGAGCCTGGATGTCAACAGCGCGACGCGCGGTTGCTGGCTGCTCGACGGCGCCGAGATCATGGGTGCCGAGCTGCAGGCGCTGTATGTGTCGCTGACCCAGTTCCTGCTTGCCCAGTCTGCTTTGCCCGCTGGCAAAGCCCAGGCTGCACCGGTTGTTGCCACCAAGCCGAAAATCGCCGAGATCACGACCCTGTCAGAAAACCCGTTTTCTCCTCCGGCCGTCTTCGCCTCGGACCTTGCCGAACCGGTCGAAAACGCCGAAACGCCGAAAGGCGAGCCGGCCCAGTTGCTCACGCTCGACAACCTGCACCGCCTTCTCGTGGGCGAGCGCGACAGCGCGCTGGAGGCCGTGGCGCTGTTGTCGAGCAGCCAGCCCGAGGAGGAGGCGAACCACGAGTTTGCACACACCCTGCCGGGAGCGCTGTATGTACTGGCCGACCTTGAAGCGCGCAAAGCCAACGTCGCGACGCCGGGGCTGGCTGCGCCGTCCGAGTCGGTCCTGCAGTTGCGGGCACATCTCAGAAAGACTGCGAAAAGCCTGGGCCAGTCGCTGGCGATCGAGGTAATCGGCGTGATGATCGAGCAGATTGCGAACAATTCGAAGTTGCTGCGACCCGTCAGACAGGTGATTGCCAACGCCGAACCCGCTTTCCTGCGTCTGGCGGTCACCGATCCGCGTTTCTTCAGCGACAAGGGCCATCCCGCGCGGCGGCTGTTGGATTCGATCACCAGTGCCAGCATGGGTTTTTCAAGCGAGGAGGCCGAGGGCTTTCCGGCCTTCATGAATAACCTGCGCCAGGTGGCCACGCAGCTTACCGAGGTCGAGGCCGGCGATGCGCAGCATTTCGCCAGATTGCTGGAGAGCTTTGAGGGCAAGCAGTACCGCCATACGCCGGAATACCGCCAGTCGCAGCAGCGCGGCGAGCAGGCGCTGATGCAGGCCGAGTTGCGTAATCTGGTCGCGGTGAAAATCACCGCAGAGGTCAAGGCGCGGTGGGACCTCACAGGCGTCAAGCCTTTTGTCGGCGCCTTTTTGACCGGTCCCTGGGCACAAGTGCTGGCCAACGAGCGGCTGCTGAGCGGCGACGCAAATCCGACGGAACAGACAACCGCCGCTGAACAAACTTTGCATGACGTGCTGCGGACCATGAAGCTCGACCGGGCGCCTGATGATCACAAGTGGCTTGTCGACATCATTCCGGGCATGCTCAAATCATTGCGGGAAGGCCTCGTTTCAATCGAATTTCCGCTAGCGCAGGCAAAACCGTTTTTCGACGAGGTCAGGGATTGCCACCGGAACGCGCTCGACGCCTCGGCGCCGGTGCAGGCGCCGGCGCCTGCACCGGCGCCGCTCGCCAAGTTGCGCAGCGCGTCGAAGGAAATGTTCGTCACCGAAGAGGACGACCAGAGCAGCGTGCAGCCCTGGATCGCACCGGCGGAGGCCGAGGACTCGGGCTTCATGCAGGAAATCGATGTCCCCGGCCTGTCATTCGATCCGCTACCCCAGTTGACGCCTTTGCCGGACACGCTTTCGGTCGAGATGCCGGCCCTGACGCAGGTGTCCAATTTGCAGCTCGGCGCGTGGATCGAACTGCTGGTGGATGCGCGCTGGCTGCGCGCCCAGTTGACGTGGGTCAGCCCGCGCAACACCTTGTTCATGTTCACCAGCAACGGTGGACGCAAGCATTCGATGACGGTGCGCATCCTGCATCATTTGCTTGAAAAGGGGTTCATCAAGGTCATCAGCCAGCAGGGGGTGGTCGATAGCGCGCTGGACAATGTCGCGCAAACCGCCGTGCGCAACAGCATCGCCTCGACCTGAAGCGCGCCCGGCCACTACCGGTGCGCAACAAAAAAAATCGGGCGCCTCAAGCCCCGGCGGGCGTGTTCAACCAGCGGCTGGCCAGCCGCACCCAGTAGCTGCCGCCGAGTGGAATCAAGGCGTCATTGAAGTCGTAGCTGGGGTTGTGCAGCATGCACGGACCGCCGCCGTGGCCGGTCTCGCGGTGCGCGCCTTCGCCATTTGCGATAAAGCAGTAGGCGCCGGGCCTGGCCTGCAGCATGTAGGAAAAGTCTTCCGCGCCCATCGTGGGTTCCTGCGGCAACACGTTGGCTTGGCCAACCATGTCGCTCATCACGTGGCGCGCAAAATCGGCTTCCGCGGCGGAATTGATGGTGGGCGGATAGTTGCGTTCGAACTTGAAGTCGCACTGCGCATCGAAAGCCGCGCAGGTGTGTTCGGCAATCGCCCGCATGCGTTTTTCGATCAGGTCGAGCACCTCGATGCTGAAGGTGCGCACCGTTCCCTGAAGTTCGCAGAAATCCGGTATCACATTCGTCGCCTCGCCGGCGTGAATCATGGTGACCGAGATCACGCCGGCATCGACCGGTTTTTTATTGCGGCTGATGACGGTCTGGAACGCCTGCACCAGCTGGCACGCCACCAGCACCGGGTCGATGCCGTTGTGCGGCATCGCCGCATGGCCGCCCTTGCCGCGAACGGTGATCTTGAATTCATTGCTCGACGCCATGACCGGCCCGGCGCTGACGGCAAAAGTCCCGACCGCGCCGCCCGGCCAGTTGTGCATGCCGAACACCGCTTCCATCGGAAATTTGTCGAACAGGCCGTCGCGCATCATCTCGCGCGCGCCGCCGCCGCCTTCCTCGGCGGGCTGGAAGATCAAATACACCGTTCCGTCGAAGTCGCGGTGCAGCGCCAGGTGCTTCGCCGCCGCCAGCAGCATCGCGGTGTGGCCGTCATGGCCGCAAGCGTGCATCTTGCCGGCATGCTGGCTGGCATGGGCAAAGGTGTTGAACTCCTGCATCGGCAGCGCGTCCATGTCGGCGCGCAGGCCGACGCCGCGCCCGCAAGCGCCGCCATCGCGCCCGTGCACGATGCCGACAACGCCGGTTTTTCCCATTCCGCGGTGCACCGCAATGCCCCAGGCCTCCAACTTGCCGGCGATCAGGTCGGCAGTCCTGACTTCCTCGAAGCACAACTCCGGATGGGCGTGAATATCCCGCCTTAAGGCGGCGATTTCGGCGGCGTCAGTGACGAGCGAATCGATGACTTTCATGATGGCTGCTTTCAAAACACGGGTGAATGCCTGGTGGCCAGACCGATTAAATATCAATTCACAGCCATGCGGCGGCGGCCCGGTGTAAATCCACAGAGATTTTGAATGAAAAACAGCTTTTGCGCAATGTTTTCGGGCGGAAGGCGCTATTGAAAAAGGAGCATGAACTCAAGCCAAGCTGGTGCGCAGCGCGCGCAGGCCCGTTACTGAATCAATGCCTGGAGCTGCTTCAGCGCAGCTGTCTTGAGGCTGAAAAACACCTCGCCAGGCGAGCCGGTTTCGCGGGGTTGAAGACGCGCTTGTTGAAGCGGCGCGGCTGCGGTCTACTCCAGTTTTCTGCGCACCAGCTGGATGTTGCTGCGCAACGCATAAAGCTCGCTGGCGTAGGAAAGCGGAACGCTGATTTTCTCCGCGCGGTGTTCCAGGCTGCCAAGTTCGGCCAACAGCGTGCTGGCGTCCGTGTCGTCGATGCGGTTTTCAATGTCGCGCAACTGGGCGTACCAGCGGAAGATGCGTGAGCGCACCCGAAACTCGTAGAGCGGCGGAACGACGCGTGACAGCGGCAGCATGACGGCCAGGATGATGCCCATCACCAGCCACATGCGCTCGACCAGATTGGCCACCCAGAACGGCAGATAGTGCTGCAAAAACGGCTTGTCGTTCTTGATACCGCGTTCGGCCTCGGCGGCAATCGGCAACTCGTTGTTGGCGATATTCGGAAAGTCGCGCGCCCGCCTGAACCAGCCTGCATTGCCGTGAATCTGCTTGCCGGCCTGAACGAACAGCTGCAGCAGGGCAGGGTGCGTTGCCTTGCGAGCAATGAGCGCGGTGGTCGGCGCAACCAGACGCATATCCCGCGGCGGAATGTTGCCCGCCAGATCGACCACCCCACGCGGCAGCACGACCGGCCCCAGAAAGGCGAAGCGCCGCGAATAGGCGTCGCTTTGCGGGAAATCCATCAGCCGCACGCCGGGCGTCTGCAGCAGCATCTGCACCATCAGCGATTCCGGCGCCGAGGCAAAAACGATGGCATCGAGCTTGCCTTCCAGGAAGGCCATCGTCGCCGGCGTCTGCTCGAGCTCCGAGATCCGCAGGCTGGACAGTTCGACCTTGTTGCTCTCCAGCAATTTGCTCATCAAGCGCGGAATGCCGCTTCCGGCGGTGCCAACATTGACGCGCAGGCCCTTGAGCTGGGTCAAAGCGTCCAGTGTCGCGGACGGACTCGCCGACTTCGCCAATATGTCTTCACGGTAGAACAACCACACCGGCTCGACGAACAGGCTGCCCAGCGACACCAGGCTGTGGGTCTCGTCTGCATCGGCGTCGCTGGCGCCGCCCTGCACGAAACCCAGGTCCGCCTTGCCGTCCCGCAGCAGTTGCAGATTCTGCGCCGAGCCTTCGGAAGGCAGCAAAACGACGTCGATGCCGTCCTGCGCAAGAATCTTCGCGTAGCGCTTGCCGAACTCCTCGTAAGCGCTTTGCGCGGGGCCGGTGGCCAGCGTGACGCGCTTGGGCGGGTTCGGGTCCAGCCACCAGTACGCCAGCGCCAGGAGCGCGAAGCCGAGCACGATGAACGGCCCGAAAGAAGCTGCCAGATCGCGCAGGGAAAGCAGGGTGTAGCGACTGGTTTTGGGCATCAGTGGACCTTAGCATGACCCTGAAGCCGGGCTGGGTCTTTAATAGGGGATGAAATATGCCTTTTACGCAATACCATAAAGCGTAGTATGCTACTAAAAAGGTAGCAATCGACGTGGATGGATGCATGCGGATGCGCAGGCTGACGATTCAAGTTCGCCAGCCTGCAAAACCGCTAAACTCGGACCGAAGCCATCTTTGGTAAGGTTCACATTCGCTTTATCCCATGTCCAGGAATCGCCGCACTCGCCTGATCTCGGCAATGTTTTTGCTGATCAACATGCTCTTTATGCAGTGGGCTGTGGCGAGCTATGTCTGCCCGACGCTTGCTTTGAAAACACCGGGCATGAGCGCGATGGCCGACGCCGGCATGCCGTGTGCCGGAACCATGTCGGCAGACAGGGACAGCACGCAACCGAACTTGTGCCAGGCGCACTGCCAGGCGAGTCAGCAAAGCGCTGACAAGCATGAAGTGCCTGCTCCGGTAGCCGTTTTTGCTTTTTTGCCCAGCTACCGCCTGCCGGACCTTCTCCCCCTCCGTTCTGAGCCTGCACTCCAGGCCGCCCAGCTTGAACGCAGCACGGCGCCGCCGTTAGCCATCCGGAACTGCTGCCTGCGCCTTTAGCCTTCCAGACCCAATCGGCCCGGTCGTTGCATTTTTCATGCTTCGACAGGTTTTCAATGTGCTCTGGAGGTTTTTATGACCCGTCCGTTTCTGATTTACCGGGCCAGCGTTGCTGCTCTGATGTTTGCCATGGGCGCGCCGTCATGGGCGGCCGAGCCGCTGACGCTGGCGGAGGCGCAACGGATTGCCGTCGGCCGCTCCGGGCAATTGCTTGCGCACGATGCGCTGACGCTTGCGGCCAAAGAGCAGGCCGTGGCCGCGGGCCAGATGCCCGACCCGGTGCTTAAACTTGGCATCGACAACGTGCCGGCAAACGGCCCGGACCGGGGCAGTCTGACGCGCGACTTCATGACCATGCGCCGAATCGGCATCATGCAGGAGATTCCGCGCGCCGAAAAACGCCAGCTCCGTGCGGAAAAGTTTACCCGCGAAGCCGGGCGGGTCCAGGCGCTACGGCAACTGACACAGGCCAATGTGCGGCAGGGCACGGCGCTGGCCTGGCTCGACCGCTATTACGCACAAGCCCAGCATGATTTGCTGCGGCGGCAAATCGAGGAAACCGGGCTCCAGGTTCAAGCTGCCGACAGCGCCTTTCGCAGCAACCGGGGCACTCAGGCCGACGTGTTCGCAGCCCGTGCGGCGGTCATCGTGCTGCAGGATCGGCTCAGCCAGATCGATCGCCAGTCGCGCAGCGCCGCACTGATGCTGGCTCGCTGGGTGGGCGCTCCGGCCGCTGAACGACCGGTCTCCGGATCGCCGCCATGGCAGAGCACGCCGCTGCGGGATGATGGCTTGAAGGAACACCTCAAGCGGCATCCTGAGCTCCTGGTTATCGGTGAAGAGATCGATGCGGCTGATACTGATGCCCGGCTTGCACAGGCCAACAGGAAATCCGACTGGACCGTCGAGGCGAGCTACGCGCAGCGCGGCCCGGCTTTCTCCAACATGGTGTCGATCGGTGTATCCATCCCCTTGCAGTGGAACCCGAAAGATCGTCAGGACCGGGAACTGGCTGCCAGGCTGGCCAGAGTCGATGAGGCCAAGGCCAGGTACGACGACGCACTGCGCAAAGCCGAAGCCGAAGTTGGCGGCCTGCTCAACGATTGGGAGACGGGCAAGCAACGGCTGGTCCGGTTCCGTGATGAACTGATTCCGGCGATGCGCCAGCGCACCGTGGCGGCGCAGACTGGTTACCGCACCGGCAAGGGCGAGTTGACAAGCGTGCTGGCGGCGCGGCGCGATGAAATCGAGGTTCGCCTGCAGGCCCTCACTCTGGAAATGGAAACGGCGCGCTCCTGGGCGCAGCTCAATTTTTTAATTCCTGACGAGCACGTGTTCGCAACTGCCAAGGACCAGCCATGAACAAGAAATATTTCATCGCGGCGCTGCTGGCTGTGGGCGTGCTGGGCGCCGCCGGTTACGGCCTTTTTTACCTCGGCATGAAAAACGGCGGCGGCATGGCGGGCGTGGTTGTTCCCACCAACCCCGCCGCAGGTCCGCAAAGCATTGCCGAGGGCGAGGAAGCGACGCGCCGCCATATCGGCACCGGCCTGAAGGCTGGCGACACCGATCCGGCCACCGGCAGCAAGATTCTTTATTACCACGATCCCATGGTGCCGGGCAGCAAGTTCGACAAACCGGCCAAGTCGCCTTTTATGGACATGATGCTGGTGCCGGTCTATTCCGGTGGAGACGCCGACCAAGGCAAGATCACGGTGAGCCCGCGCATCCAGCAAAGCCTGGGCGTGCGGACAGCGGAGGTCACCGAGGGCACGCTGTCGCCGCAGGTTTCGGCAGTGGGCAGCATCGCCTACAACGAGCGCGACCAGGCCACCGTCCAGGCGCGTGCTACCGGGTATGTCGAGCGCCTGCACGTTCGCGCGACGCTGGACCGAGTAGCCAAGGGGCAAGCGCTGGCCGACCTTTATGTGCCGGACTGGGTGGCCGCCCAGGAAGAGTTTCTGGCCGTCAAACGCATGCGGGGTAACGACCTGGCGCCGCTGATCGATGGCGCCCGCCAGCGCATGCGCCAGGCCGGCATGAGTGAGGCGCAAATCAGTCAGGTCGAGGCCAGCGGAAAGGCGCAGACCCGCATCACCGTCACAGCGCCCCTCGGCGGCGTGGTGGTGGAACTGCTGGCCCGCGAGGGCATGACGGTGATGGCCGGAACGACGCTGTTTCGCATCAACGGCCTGTCGACGGTGTGGGCAAATGCGGAAGTGCCGCAAAGCCAGATGGCGCTGCTGCGGCCAGGGGCCAAGGTGCAGGCGCGCAGCCCGGCAGTGCCCGGCGAGGTTTTTGAAGGAAAGGTCCAGGCCATCGTGCCCGAGGTCAATCCTGCAACGCGCACGCTCAAGGCAAGGCTTGAACTGGCGAATCCCGGCGCGCGGCTGGTGCCGGGAATGTTCGTGACCATGCGGTTTATGGACATGCGCGCCGAAAAGGTCTTGCTCATTCCGACGGAGGCCCTTATCCAGACCGGCAGGCGCACGGTCGTGCTGCTGGCCCAGGAGAACGGCCGCTTTCAGCCGGTCGATGTCGAGGCGGGTATCGAAAGCGGTGGCCAGACCGAAATCAGGCGGGGCTTGCAAGCCGGCCAGCGCGTCGTGGTGTCGTCGCAGTTTCTGATCGATTCGGAAGCCAGCCTGAAAGGGGTCGAAGCCCGACTGAATGAGGCGCCCACGCCGCCAGTTGCCACGGCTGCCGCGCGCCACGAAGGCCAGGCCAGGGTCGAGACCATCGGAAAAGACGCGATCACGCTGTCGCACGGACCGATCCCGACGCTCAAATGGGACGCGATGACCATGGAGTTCAAACAGCCGCCTGCAAAAGATCTGCCGCCCGACCTGAAGGCCGGCGACCGGGTGAGTTTTGAGTTTTATATGGCTGCGGACGGGCTGCCCCAACTGACACGGGTGTCGCCATTGGCCGTTGCACCGGGCGCCATGCCTGCGGCGTCCGGGGGCAAGCGGTGATCGCCGGTTTCATCCGCTGGTCCATCGCCAACCGCTTTTTGGTGCTCCTGGCCAGCCTCATTGTCAGCGCCTGGGGCGTTTACGCCGTGATGCGAACACCGCTGGACGCGCTGCCCGACCTGTCCGATGTGCAGGTCATCATCCGCACCAGCTACCCCGGCCAGGCGCCGCGCATCGTCGAGAACCAAGTGACGTACCCGCTGACCACGACGATGCTGTCGGTGCCCGGCGCGAAAACAGTGCGCGGCTACTCTTTCTTCGGCGACTCCTTCGTCTATGTGCTGTTCGAGGACGGCACCGACCTCTACTGGGCGCGTTCGCGGGTGCTGGAATACCTGAACCAGGTTCAGTCGCGCCTGCCGCCGCAGGCCAAAGCGTCGCTGGGGCCGGACGCGACGGGCGTCGGCTGGATTTACCAGTATTCACTGATCGACCGCAGTGGCGGCATGGACGCGGGGCAGCTTCGCGCGCTGCAGGACTGGTTCCTCAAGTACGAGCTGAAGACCGTCGCCAATGTCGCCGAGGTCGCATCCATCGGCGGGATGGTCAGGCAGTATCAGATCGTGCTCGACCCATACAAGCTGGCTACGTATGCCATCCCGCACACCAAAGTGGCGGACGCTGTGCGCAAGGCCAACCAGGAAGCCGGCGGTTCTGTCCTTGAACTGGGCGAGGCCGAGTACATGGTGCGGGCCACGGGATATTTGCAATCGCTCGACGATTTCCGTGCCGTGCCTTTGATGACCACGCCTGGCGGCGTCTCGGTGCGCCTCGGCGACGTGGCACGCATCCAGATCGGCCCGGAAATGCGCCGCGGCATTGGCGAACTCGACGGCGAAGGCGAAGCTACCGGCGGCATCATCATCATGCGTTCCGGCAAGAATGCGCTGGAGACCATCGCCGCCGTCAAAGCCAAGATCGCCTCCTTGCAGTCCAGCCTGCCCAAAGGCATGGAAATCGTTCCGGTCTATGACCGCTCCAGCCTGATCAACCGCGCCGTCGACAACCTCAAATACAAGCTGCTGGAGGAATTCGTTGTCGTGGCGGTGGTGTGCTTCATCTTCCTGTTTCACCTGCGGTCGGCCTTCGTCGCGATCATTTCGCTGCCAATCGGCATTCTGGCCGCCTTCATCGTGATGCATTACCAGGGCGTCAACGCGAACATCATGTCGTTGGGCGGCATTGCGATTGCGATCGGCGCAATGGTCGATGCCGCCGTGGTGATGATCGAAAACGCCCACAAGCACCTGGAACGCTGGGGACACGAGCATCCGGGCGAAAAACTCGAAGGCGACGCACGGTGGCGGGTTATCGGCGACGCGGCAGCCGAAGTGGGGCCGGCGCTGTTCTTTTCGCTGCTGATCATCACCTTGTCGTTTGTTCCGGTGTTTACGCTCGAAGCGCAGGAAGGGCGGTTGTTTTCACCGCTGGCGTTTACCAAGACCTACGCGATGGCCGCCGCCGCCGGTCTGTCGGTGACGCTGATTCCGGTGCTGATGGGGTATTTGATCCGTGGCCGGATTCCCGATGAAAAGACCAATCCACTAAACCGCTTTCTGGTTGCGGTGTACCGCCCGCTACTGGAAATTGTGTTGCGTGCGCCCTGGCTCACGCTGCTGGCGTCCGCCATCTTGCTGGTTTTCAGTCTCTGGCCGCTGCGGCATATCGGTGGCGAGTTCATGCCGCGGCTTGACGAGGGGGATTTGCTGTACATGCCGTCGGCGCTGCCCAGCCTGTCAGCCGGCAAAGCGGGCGAGCTGCTGCAGCAGACCGACCGGCTGATCAAGACCGTGCCCGAAGTTGCCACTGTTTACGGCAAGGCCGGGCGCGCAGAGACCGCGACCGACCCGGCGCCGATGGAGATGTTCGAAACCACCATCCAGTTCAAGCCGCGCGAGCAGTGGCGTGCGGGAATGACGCCGGACAAGCTGGTCGAGGAACTCGACCGCATCGTCAAGGTGCCGGGCCTGTCGAATATCTGGGTGCCGCCGATCCGCAACCGCATCGACATGCTGGCCACCGGAATCAAGAGCCCGGTCGGCGTCAAGGTGGCTGGAGCCGACCTGGCGACCATCGACCGGCTGACCGGCGAGATCGAGCGATCGCTGAAGGATGTTCCGGGCGTTTCCAGCGCTCTGGCGGAACGCCTGACCGGCGGGCGCTATGTGGATGTCAACATCCGGCGCGACGCGGCAGCCAGTTTCGGCCTGAACATCGCCGACGTGCAGTCGGTCATCAGCACGGCGGTGGGCGGCGAGAACATTGGCGAGACGGTCGAGGGCCTGCAGCGCTTTCCCATCAACATGCGCTACCCGCGCGAACTGCGTGATTCACTGGAGGCTTTGCGCAGCCTGCCGTTTGTGACGGAAACCGGCCAGCGCCTGGTGCTGTCGGACGTGGCCGAGCTGCGCATCACCGACGGCCCACCAATGCTGCGCAGCGAAAACGCCCGCCTCTCGGGCTGGGTTTATGTCGATATCCGGGGCCGGGATTTGCGCTCCGCCGTGCGGGATATGCAAAAAGCCGTCGCCGAAAAGGTCAAGCTGCCGCCGGGCTATTCGATCTCCTGGTCGGGCCAGTTCGAATTTCTTGAGCGCGCCACGGCCAGGCTCAAGGTGGTGGTGCCGTTCACCCTGCTGATCATCTTCGTGCTGCTGTACCTGACTTTCAAGCGCTTCGACGAGGCTTTGCTCATCATGGCGACGCTGCCTTTTGCGCTGGTCGGTGGTATCTGGCTGCTGTACCTGCTCAGCTACAACCTGTCGATTGCCGGGGCGGTGGGATTCATTGCCCTGGCAGGAGTCTCGGCTGAATTCGGCGTGATCATGCTGCTGTATCTCAGGCAGTCGTGGGATGAACGGCTCAAGCAGGGAAAGACCGGCGAGAACGACCTGCTCGATGCGATCCGGGAGGGTGCGGTGCAGCGGGTGCGGCCCAAGGCGATGACGGTGGCTGTCATTCTGGCGGGTCTGTTTCCCATCATGTGGGGCAGTGGCACGGGATCCGAAGTGATGCAGCGCATCGCCGCGCCCATGGTCGGCGGCATGATCACCGCGCCGCTGCTGTCGATGTTCGTGATTCCGGCGGTTTATCTGTTGCTGCGCAGGCGGCGTGGTGTTTGAGTTAACCAGGAATCGCAGTCGGAATTTCTGTCAGGCGTTGAGTTGGCGACGCGCAACAAGGATGATGGATCGAATGAAATGACTGAAAAACCGACAACCTAAGATCCTGTTGCGGACCTGGCCTCTGACGAGCCGGTGCGATCTTCATGGCCTAAGCGTTTCAAACAAGCGATGCCGGTTACGTCGCGCGCGCTTTGGGAGTCGTTGCCCCCCGAAAGGGATGGCGTAGATCGCAGGGCAGGCCGGGCATTCCCGCGAGCAGTTCAACCGCTGGTTCAGCGAAAACGGCAATCCCACCTTGAACACAACGCTGGCTGTTATGAAGGCTTTGGGGTCGAGTTGACCGCCAGGGTTCCAGCGGTCATTTAAATTAACAGGCCTTCCATTAACGTAGGAACGGCGCAGGGCATTTACTACACGGCTTGGCGAGCGAATCGGCGCATACGGCTACAAAAGCGTCCTGCCATTCCAGACGTCAACCCAAGGTTGTGAGAAGCGCCTCAACATCTCTTAGCAAGGGCCCAAGGTCATCTGTTACGGCGCTCCAGACGATGGCGGGATCGATCACGTCGTAGCCATGGATCAAGACATTGCGAAAGGCAATGATGCGACGGTAGTCCGCGATGCGGGCGGCGGTGTCCGGGTCGTCTTTCTCTAGGCGGCGCACGGCTTCACCGATGATTTCAAAGTTGCGCTCCACGGCTTGGCGCAGCAGCCGATCTTGCTTAAATTGCGCCAGCACCACACCGAGGGTTACTGTTTTGACAAAGTCCGCCGCGTTGCGGATATCTTCAAGCAGCTTGGGCGCGCGCGCATGCATAGACGGTTTGGCGTGAGTGGTTGACGGTGGCAATAAAGTAGGGGTTGCTCAACGCGGTTACTGATACCAGGTCAACCTTCCGCTCAAACAATTGCTCTAGCGCCTCCAGCAGTCCAAAGTAGCGGTGAAAGAGACTGCCTACGTCGTCTTGGCTGAATTCGACGAGGAAATCAATGTCGCTGCGCGCTGGGTCGAACTCGCCATCCGCGGCCGAGCCAAACACTTCCAGGCTTTGCACGCCAAAACGGCTGCACAGCACGGCGACTTCGGTACGTTTTTTTTCGATAAGGGCAATCATGATGTTCTCTCGCTGGAATTATGCCGCCAACTCCCGATTTATCGACTCAAGCACCTTCTGCAACTGCGCCTCATGCTGACTGCGATACCATCCGCTTTTGCCTGTCGTTAGGGGGCCGGGCACAACCGGAGCATGCATGAACTTCACTGGATCGAATTCACATCCGCTGCTTCGTTTGATCCTCGGCTGTCTGGCCTTTCTGGGACTGTCCCATGCCTGGTCGCAACAAGGCACTGGCCAGGTCTCATCGCGCCTTGGGCAGCCCGGCAAGGACGTGATGTGGTTGCCCACCCCCGACCTGATGGTGACCAGCATGCTCCGCATGGCTGAAGTGACGCGGCACGATTTCGTCGTCGATCTGGGCTCGGGCGACGGCAAGATTCCGATCGCCGCGGCGCGCCAGTTCGGCGCCCGCGCCCTAGGCCTGGAATTCAATCCCGATCTGGTCGAGGTGTCGAAGCTGCGTGCCCGCCAGGCCGGTGTCGCGGACAAGGCCGAATTTCGGCAGGCCGACATTTTCACCACCGATTTTTCCAGCGCCAGCGTCGTCACGCTCTACCTTTTGCCCGAGCTCAACTTAAAGCTGCGCCCGACGCTGCTGAGGATGGCTCGCGGCACGCGCATCAGCTCGCATTCCTTCGACATGGGCGGCTGGAGGCCCGACGAAACCACGCTGATCGGCACGGCGCGTACGATGCTATGGGTCGTTCCCGCGCCGGTCGCAGGTGCCTGGACCATCCGTTACGCCGGCGTAAAACCCGACGCGCCTGCGGCCATCGCGCTGCGCCAGCGCTTTCAGGACATCGACGGCGAAGCCGCGCTCAGCCAGGCGCGGGTGAGCCTGCAAAATGTCCGTCTGCGCGGCGGCGACATCGAGTTCGGCGTGCGTGACGCCGCTGGACGCCAGCTTCGGTTCAGTGGCCGTGTCGCGGCCGACCGCATCGTCGGCAATGTCATGCAGGCCGGTGCCGGCGCGGGCCGAAGCGGCTTCGAAGCCATCCGCGCCGAGGCCGGCACGCCGTTCCCCGAGGCCGAGGCGACCGAGGCGGAAAAAAACGAAGCGGTCCGCGTTCTTGGCGCCCAGTGATCAGGCGGCCGGTTCGCCGCACCCCGGCCCCAGCCTCAGCCAGAGCCACGCCATCGCGATCGTTGTCGGCATCGTCATTGGCGCCGGCATATTCAGGGCGCCATCGCTCGTTGCGAGCAATGTCCCCTCTCCAGCCTGGCTGTTCGCGGTCTGGCCCGCCGGCGGTCTGGCGTCCTTTGTGGGAGCGCTTTGCTATGCCGAGCTGGCAACCGCTTATCCGCATGCCGGCGGTGACTACCATTTTCTGACGCGCGCCTTCGGCCGCGGCGTGGCGCTGCTGTACGCCTGGGCGCGATTCGCGGTCATCACCACGGGCTCGATCGCGCTGCTGGCTTTTGTCTTTGGCGATTACATGGCCAAATTGCTGCCGCTCGGAAACCACAGTCCGCTGATGTATGCCGCCCTGGCCGTCATCGGACTGACCGGCCTGAACCTCATCGGCTTGCGCGATAGCGCCCGGGCGCAGGCCTGGCTAACGGCCGTCGAGGTGCTTGGATTAATCCTGATCGTCCTGGCCGCGCTTTGGCTGTGGATGACCGGTGTGCCCGCGCCCGCTCCCGCAGTGCCGGGGCAGGCGGCAAGTCCGGCTTCGCCAGCGGCGTCGCTGCAAGGCGTTGGCATGGCGATGGTCTTCGTGCTGCTGACCTACGGCGGCTGGAACGAGGCCGCCTTCGTCAGCGCCGAGCTGAAGGCGCGCGTCAGCATGGTCCGGGTGCTGGTGCTGTCGGTGGTTCTCGTCACGCTGCTCTACGTTCTGGTCAACTGGGCTTACTGGCATGGGCTGGGCCTGGCGGGCATGGCGGCGTCATCGGCGGTCGCGGCCGACCTGCTCAAGGCCGCATTCGGCCGCGCCGGCGAGGCGCTGATTGCCCTGATCGTCGCGGTGTCGGCGCTGACGTCGATCAACGCCACCATGATCGTCGGCGCACGCACCACCTATGCGCTGGGGCGCGACTGGCCGCAACTGCGCGCCCTGGGCCAATGGAATCCGGCGCGCGGCACGCCTTCCGTGGCCCTGCTCGTCCAGGGCGGGTTCGCACTGGTGCTGGTGTTCACCGGCCATTTGTTCGGCAGCGGATTTACCGCCATGGTCGAATACACGGCGCCGGTGTTCTGGCTGTTCTTTCTGTTAACCGGCATTGCGCTGTTCGTGCTGCGCGTGCGTGATCGCGATACCGTCCGGCCGTTCGAGGTGCCGCTTTATCCGGTGCTGCCGCTGATCTTCGTGCTTACCTGCGGCTTCATGTTGTGGGCCAGCCTGTCTTACGTCAGCAGCCAGGCGATGGGTGGGTTCAATGCGGCGTGGATCGGTGTTGCGGTGCTGCTCAGTGGTGGTCTGGTGCTGGCCGTATTTTCGATGCGCTCAATTCCGCTGAAAAGCCCCTGAATCGCAGCAACAACAGGTGAATGCTGATCAGCCTGGGAACAAGTAATTCCCCGGTCCGTAAGCGGGACAGCAAGGAAGTCATCCCCCTCTCCCGTACGCGGGAGAGGGTCAGGGTGAGGGCAGCCCCCGCCCCGCGTCTGCGTAACGAATTATTTGATCGGTTGAATCTCGGTCACGACAATCGCACCGCCCGCCTTCTCAGCCAAAAAACGCACCTTGTCGCCTGATTTGACCTTGTCGAGCATGGCCGGGTCCTTGACCTGAAACACCATCGTCATGCCGGGCATGTCGAGGTTTTTGATCGCGCCGTGCTTGATGGTGATTTTCCTGGTTTCCTTGTCAACCTTGCGGATTTCGCCTTCGGCCATGTCAGCCGATGCAGCCATGGTCACAGCTTTTTTTCCTTCGTCCTTGATCATTGGGGCGCTGGCATGAGTTGAGGCATGGGCGGTTGCAGCGCCAGCCAGGAGTGCCGTGAGTGTCAAGAGGGTTTTAAGATTTTTCATGATGTTTTCTTTCAGGTTGAGCTTGAATCTTCAACGGGGAAACTTTGAACGGCATTAATGTTTATGGTCGCCATGGCCGTCGTTTTTTGCCTGCGGTTTCCCGCGGGCAACCGTCACCGAGCCTTTCATCCCGGCGTCATAGTGGCCCGGCTCCAGGCAGGCGAAGTCGACCCTTCCGGCCTTGGTGAAATGCCAGACGATCTTGCCGGTTTTGCCTGGCTTTACATCGACTGAATTGGGGTCGTCATGCTCCATTTCAGGGTTTTTCTTCATGAGCTCGTAGTGCTCCTTGAGCTCCTTTTCAGTGCCCAGCACCATCTCGTGGTCCAGCTTTCCTGAATTCCTGACCAGGAAGCGGATGGTTTCGCCCTGCCTGACGGCGATGCTCGACGGCGTGAAGCGCATGGCGTCCGACATTTCGACTTTCACCGTGCGGGTGACTTTCGAGGCCATACCGGGCTTGCCGATAGCCTCGTCGCCATGTCCGCTGTTATGAGAGTGTTGGGCAAAAACGGCGTTTGCGCCTACCAGCAGTACGCAACCAGCTATTAATTTCATAGTAAATCGGTTTTTCATGTGTGATCTTTCCTAAAAATGGAACTGGATTTCCTCAATGCTTCATGCCGCCCATGCCGCCCATGGCGGGTTTGCGGATTTGAACTTCGACATCTTTGGCCGGCATGTTCTGCGCCTTCATCGTTTGCCCGCCTTCGGCCGCAAAGCGTGCCGGATTCGGCAGTGCGCCTGTCCATTCATACGCAACCTCGCCAGCCGGGTGCTTGTACCAGCCGGGGTCTTTGTAGTCGCCCGGTTTCTGGTCCCGGCGCACCTTGACCACGCTGAACATGCCGCCCATTTCGACCGAGCCGAACGGCCCTTCGCCGCTCATCATTCGCGCGGTGTTGTCGGGCAGCGGCATGTCCATCTCGGCCATGTCGGACATGCCGCGCTCGCCCATCACCATGTAGTCGGGGATCAGGCCGGTAATTTCCTTGACGACCTTGCGGTGATCGACGCCGATCATCGTTGGCACATCGTGGCCCATCGCGTTCATGGTGTGGTGGCTCTTGTGGCAGTGAAAGGCCCAATCGCCTTCCTCGTCGGCCAGAAATTCAAGCTGGCGCATCTGGCCAACCGCGATGTCGGCCGTGACCTCGGGCCAGCGGCTGCCTTTGGGCGTCGGGCCGCCGTCGGTGCCGGTCACGGTAAATTCGTGGCCGTGGATATGCATCGGGTGATTCGTCATCGTCAGGTTGCCGATGCGAATGCGCACCTTGTCGTTTTGCCGCACCACCAGCGGGTCGATGCCCGGAAAGACACGGCTGTTCCAGCTCCAGAGGTTGAAGTCGAGCATCGTCATGATCTTGGGCGTATAGGCGCCCGGGTCGATGTCGTAGGCGTTGAGCAGGAAAACGAAGTCGCGGTCCACGTCGTCGATGAGCGGGTGTTTCGCCTTCGGATGCGTGATCCAGAAACCCATCATGCCCATCGCCATCTGCACCATTTCGTCGGCATGCGGGTGGTACATGAAGGTGCCGGGCCGGCGCGCGACGAATTCGTAGACAAAGGTCTTGCCGGGGTCGATGGATTTCTGCGTCAGGCCCGACACGCCGTCCATGCCGTTGGGCAGGCGCTGACCATGCCAGTGAACGCTGGTGTGTTCCGGCAACTTGTTGGTAACGAAAATGCGAACCCTGTCGCCTTCAACCACTTCAATGGTCGGACCCGGCGACTGGCCGTTGTAGCCCCATAGATGCGCCTTGAAGCCGGGCGCCATCTCGCGAACGACCGGCTCTGCGACCAGGTGGAACTCTTTCACGCCGCTGTTCATGCGCCAGGGCAGGGTCCAGCCGTTGAGCGTGACCACCGGGTTGTAAGGCCGGCCCGTGCCGGGAACCAGCGGCGGCATGGTGTCGGGTTTGGTCTGGAAGACCGGCTCTGGCAACGCGGCCATGGCGACCCGGCTAACCGCGGCAGCCGCAACCGCGGTGCTGATTGCTCCTGCGCCTGTCAGAAAATTTCTTCTATTTGTCATGTGAATTCCGTTGTCTGGTGGGTGCGGACCATCAATGGCCAGCGGCTCTGTCGCTACCACTGGCGGCGGTGGCGGGCATCATCATGGCCGTCGGTTTGCCGGTCATGGAGGCGGCAAGCGCGGCATCGGCCAGCCAGAACTGTTCATAGGCCTTGATGGCGGACATCACGCTGGAAATCTGGCTGCGGTTGTCGGCCAGCAGCTCGAACACGCCGATCAACATGCCGTTGTAACGCAGCAGGTTTTCCTCGGCCATGGTTTTGCGCAGCGGAACGATTTCATCGCGGTAGTGCCTGGCCAGGTCGTAGGCGGTTCGGTAGGCGGAATAGCTTTCGCGCAGTTGCGACGACGCGCCGCGCACCGTGCTTTCGTAGCGGTTGGCCGCCGCCAGCGACTGCGCATTCATGGCTGCCCGGCTGGCGCTGCCCCAGTCGAAAATCGGCAGGCGAATACCCAGTTCATAACCCTTGCGCGGCGTGCTCGTTCCGGCCGCGTTGTCGAACACCGTGTCGCGGCGTATCCCCAACTCCACGTCAACCAGGCTGTTGACGAGGTTCAGCCCCTGGAATTTGCCCGCCACGTCGAGCTGCGTGCGCGCCATCCGCACATCCAGGCGCCGCTCGTTGGCGTCGGCGTTGACGAGCGCCGGCGGGCGTAGCTCCGCAGGCAAATCGGGCAGGCGCTCGGGCAGCTGCAATCGACCGGCTTGCGCATCGGTCAAACCCAGTTGGCGCGTCAAGGTTTCCCGAGCGGCGGTGGCCGCGTGCTGCGCGGACGCGAGTTGCGCCGTGGCGTCGGCATGGAAGACTTGCTGGCGCGTGCGCTGCAGCTTGTTGAAATTGCCGACCTGCTGCATGCGCCGCGCCAGCTCGCTGCTGGCCTGCGCACTGCGGTTGACCTGACGCGCATAGTCCAGCGTCTGCTCTGCCGCGACGGCGCGAACCCACGCTTGGCGTACCTGGGTCACCTGCTCGACCACGTTGGCGACGAGTTGCACCCTGGCCTGCGCGACCTGGCTGCGTGAAATCTCCATGCGCCAGGGCAGCGTCAGCAGATCGAGCAGCCCGAACGACAGCAGCCGGTTCAGTTCAAGTTCGCTGCCGAAAGTGGTCCGCTCGAAGGTGAAAACCGGGTTTGCAATACGGCCGAACTGATTTGCCCGCGCCATGTCGGCCCAGCTTTGCGCCAGCAGGCTTTGCACCGCCGGGCTGTTGGCCAACGCCAATTGCACGGCGTCAGCCATGTTCACCGGCTGAGCCAGCAGTTCGCCGCTCAGTTTGTCGCGTGCGTTGCGCTGCTCGTCGCTGCGGCTCAGCTCAAGCTTGCCGCCGGTGAATGGGCTAGCCGCATCGTCGGTCTCACGCACCGCCTGGTCGATATTGACCGATGCGCAACCGGCCAGCAGCAGGCTTGCCGCAGCCAATGCGGTGAATCGAAGTATTGGTTTCACAGTTGCTTCCTTCGCGGTGTGGCGGACGCTGCGGCGGGGTCAGGCTTCGGCTCAGCCACTGGCGATTCGGACTCGCCGGCTTCCTTTGCGTACTCGCGCCAGCCGCCGATCCTGCCAGCGGTCTCATTGGCTTCCTTCCAGTTGACAATTTTTTCGTCGGTATAGGGCTGATAGCCCTCGAGCGCGGAACGATATGGCGGCGGTGCTGGCGGGTCTGCCGAATTTTGCGCACTGACCTGGGTAGTCCCCAAGATTGCTGCGCATAAAACGAGCGCGGCAGGCACATCGGCAAAGCGAGAAATGCTCATGAAAATCTCCTGATATACAAGCGGTGCAATTCGGAAAAATCGCGTTGATCCGGACGGGCGCGTGAGGTGCAAAACCCCAAAAAGGCCCATCGGTGGCAAGTACAGACCCAGTACGGGCCCGAAGATCAGGAAATCGGTGGTTTTTGGCGCAGCGCGGCGTTGGCGCTGGCAAATTGATACGCTGCCGAATGGGGCAGGGCAAACGCTTGAAAAGTGGCCACCAGCTTGGGTGCGGAGTTCGCAAGCGCTACCGTGTGGCAAGCCTGGCACGCGGAGCAGGTGTCGCAGTGCGCATTGCCAGCGTGGTCAGTGTCTTCGGCGCCATGGCCTGCGCAGTCAGCCATCGCCCGGTCGGCGCCCGGCGCCGCTTTTTGATGATCAAAATCGGCTTTTGCGCTTGCTGCGTGCGCGTCAGCAGCTATCTTTTCTGTAGCAACGTGCGTTTGCTGCAATTGCGCCATCTGCCCCGCCGCCATGCCGGTCGCCATCGCGTCACCGGCCCACGCGCGCAGGGGCAGCAGAGCGATCATGACGATGAGGAGCAGGTGACGCATGGGCGATAAGAGGAGGGGTGACGTCAAAAGTTCATTCTATTGCGCAGAATGGCACGGCGCGGAAGGCATGCGTAACATGGTGCAATGGCCTGATCGCTACGCCTGAACCCCTGGAACACACGATGAACACTGTTGACGTTCTCAATCGCGACTGCTTTTGCCTGACCCTCGACCAGGACGCGCTGTCGCTTGCGCTCGATGCAGAGGCCGGCCAACCGCAGCTCTCGAAGTTGATCCGTGAGCGCTGCCCTTACCTGTTCGCCGCGCAGCCCGTGTTCGTTCCGGCGCACCAGTTGCAAACCATGGCGCAAGTGGTGACGGCCGTCGAATCGGTCGTCGCTCTTGCGGCGTATCGCGCGCAGGTCCTGGCCGCCGCGCCTGCGATTGCCCGCATCGATCCCTGCGGTCCGCGGGGCGCCTTTTTCGGCTACGACTTTCACCTTCATGGCGGGCGTTTGGGCCTTATCGAAATCAACACCAATGCCGGCGGGGCAATGCTTAATGCCTTGCTGGCGCGGGCGCAACGCGCTTGTTGCACGGCAATGGACGAGATGGAGCCAAAACGCGTCGGCGCGGCGCGTTTCGAGCAGCAAATTGTCGATATGTTTCGCAATGAATGGCGTCGAAGCGGACGCGGCAAGCCGCTTTCGAGCATCGCCATCGTCGACGAAGAGCCCGAGGCGCAGTATCTGTACCCCGAGTTTTTGCTTTTTCAGCAGCTGTTCGAGCGCCACGGAATGCGTTCAGTCATTACCAGCCCCTCCGGGCTCGAGTGGCGGGACGGTGTGCTGTGGCATGGCAACCTCGCCATCGACTTGGTGTACAACCGGCTGACGGATTTCTACCTGGAGCAAGCCCGCAGCGGCGCGCTGCGCGAAGCTTATTTGAGCCGCGCGGTCGTATTGACACCCCATCCGCAGGCTCATGCCCTGTATGCCGACAAGCGGCGGCTGGCGTTGTTGAGCGACGCTTCCCAACTCCAAGCGCTGGGCGTTCCCCAAACCACCCAACAGCTGCTGCTTGAACATGTTCCGCATACCGAGGTGGTCGATCCTGGCCAGGAAGTGCGACTCTGGAAAGAGCGCCGGGGCTTGTTTTTCAAACCGGTAGCCGGTTACGGCAGCCGCGCCGCGTATCGGGGAGACAAACTCACCAAGCGCGTCTGGCAAGACATCCTGGCCGGTGACTACGTCGCGCAGTGCATCGTTTTGCCTGGCGAGCGCATGGTCGACAAACTGGACCCCCGGGTCATGAAATTCGACCTGCGCGCGTATGCGTATGACAGCGCGGTGCAGTGGGTAGCCGCTCGCATGTACCAGGGACAGACCACCAATTTCCGCACGCCAAGCGGCGGTTTTTCGCCGGTGTACAGCACCGTTGACGTGTCAGCAACAGTGTGTTGCACCCCTAGCCCGGAAGATGAAACCTTACACGCTGCGACGACTCTTGGATACAAGCAAAAATCGCCTTGCGTATGAGCATGAGATGCGTGAACAGTCGGTTTGGTGCTGCCTGGGAGCGCGGCGCCAAATGACATCAACTCGCATTGATTTGACTGCTGGTGCGCATTCCAACATTTTTATTCACAGGAGTTGACCATGAAAAACCTGACTTCCATTGGCTTTGCCGCGCTTCTCGTCGTAGGACTTTCCGGATGCGCGCAGGACGGCATGATGATGCGGCAAGGATCAATGCAGGGGGGTGCGGGAATGAAGGGCGGCATGGACATGAAAATGATGGATACCGACAACGACGGAATGATCTCCAAACAGGAGTTCATGAAGCATCACGAGTCCATGTACGACAAGATGAAAAAAGGCAGCAACGGCATGGTCAGCACGAAGGACATGCAAATGATGATGCACGAGATGATGATGCAGAAGTAGTTGCGCGCCGTTTTGTTGCTTGTCGAAACGGCGGCCTTGCGATCCCTGCCCGTGTCGGGCGCCGAAGGCATCCCGAATTTTGTGTAAACGGGGCGGGTTTCGATTTTTTTGTCGCAAGCGGTATTTCGATCATCTTACAGGCCTGTATCGACGATAGTGAACGGCGACCTGTTGCCCGAAACGAAGCTCGAAGCTATCAAGAAAATGCAAAGGCGCCGTGGCGACGTAGGCTCTGCGCTTGCAGCGCCGGCACTGACGCGGTGATGGTGGTGGCCGCATGGTGACAAACTGACGGGTAAGTTTTTATTACGATTCAAACCACAGTCATGCAGCCGGGCGTTCTTGCCGCGCTGGGGTCGGCTTTTTTGTTCGGCGCCGGAACGCCGCTGGCCAAATCGCTGCTCGACGCGATCAGCCCGTGGATGCTGGCAGGCCTGCTGTATTTTGGGTCGGGTGTTGGTCTGGCTCTCTATCGCCTGCTGATCGGTGCCAGCTGGCCGCGCTTGAACCCCGGCGAAATGAAGTGGCTGGCGGCGGCGGTGCTGTGCGGCGGCGGACTGGCGCCGGTGCTGCTGATGCTCGGCCTGTCGGCAATGGCGGCCAGCCATGCGGCTTTGCTGCTCAACGCCGAGGCGGTGCTGACGGCGTTGCTGGCCTGGATCGTCTTCAAAGAGAATTTCGACCGGCGCATTGCGACTGGAATGGCGGCAATCGTCGCGGGTGCGCTGCTCTTGAGCTGGCCGCAACCGCTATCCCCCACAAGCTCCCAGGGGAGTGCCACGCTCTGGCCGGCGTTGGCTGTGTTGCTGGCGTGCCTGTTTTGGGCGCTGGACAACAATTTCACCCGCAAAGTGGCACTTGGCGACGCGTCCTGGATCGCTTGCGTGAAGGGCCTGACAGCCGGCGCGACCAATCTGGCGCTGGCTTTCGCCATCGGCGCGTCGCTGCCTGGCATAGGCCTGGTGACTGCGGCCATGGCTGTTGGCTTTGTCGCCTACGGTGTGAGCCTGGCGTTGTTCGTTGTAGCGCTGCGCCACCTCGGCGCGTCGCGCGCCGGCGCTTATTTTTCAATCGCGCCCTTTGTCGGCGCACTGTTTTCGGTGATTTTCCTGGCCGAGGCCGTTACCTGGCAGTTGCTGGCGGCTGTCGCGCTGATGGGACTGGGTGTGTGGCTACATCTTACCGAGCACCATGCCCACGCACATCGCCATGAAGCGATGGAGCACGACCATCCGCACGCGCACGACCAACACCACCCGCACGATCATGCCGCAGTGATCGCAGGGTCGCATTCGCATCGCCACCGCCATGAACCGATGAGCCATACGCATGCGCACTATCCTGATGCGCACCATCGCCATCCGCACTGACCCCGATGCACGCGACGCTGGCAGCGGGTAGGCTTGCCATGACCGAATCACCTGGGAGACCGCCTTGCCAACGCCACTTTCTGTAGACCAGCCCACCCGCCGAGACCCGCACCGCGCCGTGTGGCCCAAGCGCCTGCCGTGCACCATCACGCCGCCGCAAACCTCGCTCTGGCACAACCTGGCGGTGAGCGCGCTGCGCTTTCCTGACAAACCGGCGCTGGTGTTTTTCAACCGCGCGCTGAGTTACCGCGAGGTGCTGCGGCAGGCTGAGCGGCTGGCCGCCACGCTGCATTCGTTGGGCGTCGGCAAGGGCGACAGGGTGGTGCTCAACCTGCAAAACTGCCCGCAGTGGGTGATCGCGCATTTCGCCATCCTGCGCCTCGACGCGGTGGTGGTGCCGGTCAACCCCATGAACCGCGCCGAAGAGTTGAAGCACTACATTACCGACCCCGACGCGAAGGTCGCGATCACCGCCGCCGACCTGGCTGCCGAACTGGCTAGCGCCAACAGTGAGTTGCCAGCCAGCCAGCGGCTGACGCACCTGATCGTGACGCATTACTGGGATGCCTTCGATGCGGACGCCGCGCAGGAGGAAGGCGAGGGGGCGATGCCCGGCGCGTGGCGCGACTGGATGCTGACCGCGCATGCGCCGCCAGTAATCGAAGGCGGTACAGTTTTGAGCTGGGACGAAGCGTTGAATCCGGGGGACGACGCGGAACAAAGCCTGCCAGTGACCACTGCCGGCCCGCGCGATATGGCCGTGCTGCCCTACACCAGCGGCACCACCGGCCTGCCCAAGGGCTGCATTCACAGCCATGCCAGCCTGATGCACAACGCCGTCGGCACCGCCGCCTGGGGCAACAGCACGTCTGAAAACGTCGTGCTGTCGGTGGTGCCGATGTTTCACATCACCGGCATGGTGTCGGTGATGCATACCGCGATCTACTGTGGCGCGACGCTGGTCGTCATGCCGCGCTGGGACCGCGAACTCGCCGGCCGGCTGATTTCGCGCTGGCGTGTGACGCACTGGACCAACATTCCGACGATGGTGATCGACCTGCTGGCGAGCCCAAACTTCGCCAGCTTCGATTTGTCGAGCCTGGTGTACATCGGCGGCGGCGGCGCGGCGATGCCGCAGGCGGTGGCGCAGCGGCTGTGGGAGCAGTATGGCCTGCGTTTTACCGAGGGCTACGGCCTGACCGAAACCGCCGCGCCTTCGCACAGCAACCCGCCCGACGCGACCAAGCAGCAGTGCCTGGGCATCCCCTTCATCAGCACCGACGCGCGTGTCATCGATCCACTGACGCTGGAAGAAATGCCGCAGGGCGAGCAGGGCGAAATCATCATGTCCGGGCCGCAGAATTTTTCCGGCTACTGGAAGCAGCCCGAAGCCACGGCGGCGGCGTTCATCGAACTGGACGGCAAGCGGTTTTTTCGCTCGGGTGACCTCGGCCATGTCGACGAGGAAGGCTACTTTTTCATCACCGACCGGCTCAAGCGGATGATCAACGCGTCGGGCTTCAAGGTCTGGCCGGCCGAGGTCGAGTCGCTGATGTTCAAGCATCCGGCGATCCAGGAGGCGTGCATCATCTCCACCCGCGACGCCTACCGCGGCGAAAGCGTCAAGGCCGTCGTCGTGCTGCGCGCCGCGTTCAGGGGGCAAACCAGTGAAAAAGACATCATCGACTGGTGCAGGGAACACATGGCGGCGTACAAATACCCGCGCGTGGTCGAGTTCGTCGATGCGCTGCCCAAGAGCGGCTCGGGCAAGGTGATGTGGCGCTCGCTTCAGGAAGCCGAAGGCAACAAGCGTTGAGTCCGGGCCATGGAAGCACCTGAAACCAAGCTGCCAGTCTCGGCCATCGAAAAGCCGAATGCCGGATGGCGACGCCGCTGGTACACCGTCATTTTCGAGGCCGACACGCCCGCCGGCCGGCTGTTCGACCAGGTGCTTGTCGGAATCATCCTGCTCAGCGTCGCAGTCGTCATGGCCGACAGCGTCGAGGCGATCAACCGCCGCCACGGACGCCTCCTGGACTACCTCGAGTGGATCTTCACCGCGCTGTTCACCTGCGAATACATCGCCCGCTTGCTCAGCGTTCGCAAGCCGCTGCGCTATGCGACCAGCTTCTTCGGCATCATCGACCTGGTCGCGCTGCTGCCGACCTACCTGGCAATGTTCTTCCCCGAGCTCCACGTGCTGATCGATGTGCGGGTGCTGCGCCTGCTGCGCGTGTTCCGCGTTTTCAAGCTCGCCGCCTATGTGGTCGAATACCAGGGGCTGGCGCGGGCGCTTGCCGCCAGCCGCAGGAAAATCCTGGTGTTCCTGTCGGCCGTTTTGATGCTGGTGCTGGTGATGGGAACGGTGATGTACGTGGTCGAGGGACGGGCCAACGGCTTTACCAGCATTCCCACTTCTGTTTACTGGGCCATCAGTACCGTGACGACGGTGGGTTTCGGCGACATCACGCCCAAGACTGATTTGGGCCGGCTGATTTCCTCGTTCATGATGCTGCTGGGCTGGGGAACGCTGGCGGTGCCGACCGGCATCGTGACGGCGGAAATGGCCGGGCAGCGGCGCGGCGGGGCTTCGTCGCTATTGTTCCAGGAGCAAAATAACGAGCAGCAGAGCGCCTCGCGAAGCTGCCCGGCCTGCCAGAGCGGCGGGCACGCGGCCCGGGCGAATTTTTGCTGTGACTGCGGTGCCGCGCTGCTCCCAATGGCCGGGCCGCGCGTCGACGCCTGAGCGGAGAAGGCGCAGCGGCCGCGTCAGCCGCCGCCCGCCGTCAACCGGCGCGGCGTGATTTCGACCGAGTCGACGCCGCTGCTCATCCAGACCGTACCTTCCTGCACCGTAATCTGCAACTGCATACCGCGCTCAGCCAATTTGGCCAGCGCCTGGCTTTGGACGGCTTCGATCTGCCACACCACCAGATTGGCGGCGCGCGTCAATTTGGATGCGATGCCTTTCCACCAAACCGGCGTGCTGCTCGAAAAGCTGAACACCGTGACGCGTTCGGCCCGGCCGGCGGCGCGCATCAAACGCTTGTCGTCTGGCTGGCCGACGTCGATCCAGTGCAGCACCGCGCCGGTGTAGTCCTTGTGCCAGAGCGCAGGCTCGTCGGCGTCCCACAGGTCCTTGGCGAATTCAAGGTTGCCTCGCTTGTCGTCCGCCGGCACATGCAGCGCGAAGGCCAGCAGGCGGATCATCATTCGCTCGTCGGTTTCCGACGGATGGCGGGCGATGATGACGTTGTGGTCGGCATAGACGCCGCGGTCCATGTCGGCGATTTGCAGCTGGGCTTTGTGAATGGTCGCTTTGATGGCCATGAACGGGTTTTTTCCTGGTTTCCTGTCGTCTCGCGCCGGCGTGGCGGCGGGAACCGTCTATTGGAACATGTAGCCCGCGCGCCGCCAGCAGCCTTCTTATTGCCAATGTCGCCTCGTCCTACGCCGGATATTTCATACTCCTGTTACAAATGGAACCAGTGGAGTACCCGCCAAATCGCCGGCAAAGCGATTTTTCCAATAAACTTTTTCGAAGAGACCATGCATAAATATCTCAAAGCGATGCTGCTGCTGGCAGGTTTTCTCGCTGGCGCTGGCGCGGCACATGCCGCCACCGCCTACGTCAACACTACCGTGCAGGGCGCATTGGCGCCGGGCGTCTATGGCCGCATCGACATCGGCAACGCGCTGCCGCCGCCGCTTGTCTATACCCAGCCGGTCATCATCCAGCGCGCACCGCAATATGTACAGCAGCCTCCGCTGTACCTGCACGTTCCTCCCGGCCATGCCAAAAAATGGTCCAAGCATTGCGCCAAGTACAACGCCTGCAACCAGCCTGTCTACTTCGTCAGGGTCAAGGGCGACGACGACTTTGAGCGGCGCGGCCAGGGTGGGCGCCGGGATTCGTATCGCGGCAACGAGGAACGACGCGACGATCGCCATGGAAACGACGATGACGGTAGGCATGGCAAAGGCCACGATAAGGGCCACGGCAAGGGCCACGGCAAGGGACATGACAAAGGATAAGCATTCATGAAAGCAATCTGGAACGGCGCAGTGATTGCGCAAAGTGACGACACCGTGGTGCTCGAGGGCAACCACTATTTCCCTGAAACCACGCTGAACCGCGACTACGTCACCTTCAGCAACCACCACACCATGTGTTCATGGAAAGGCCAGGCGAGCTACTACTCGCTGCTGGTCGATGGAGAGATGAACACCGACGCCGCCTGGTATTACCCCGACCCGAAGTCTGGCGCCGAGTCGATCAAAGGCCATGTCGCCTTCTGGAAGGGCGTGAAGATCGAGCCGTAAGCAAGCTGCCTGGAGTCCCGTGGAAAGTCATTTATTTGAAAGAGGCCCGGCTTATGTTTAAAAACATTCTGATCCCCGTCGATGGCTCACCCACCGCGCTGCTGGCGATCGACAAAGGGGTTGCCATTGCCGAGGTTTTCAAAAGCACGGTGACGCTGATCCACGTCATCGACCCCTATGCCCTCAGCGGCATGGGAGGCGATATTTCTTACGGCCAGGTCGAATACCTCGACGCCGCGACCCGCGAGGGCCATGAAGCGGTCGCCGCGGCGCGGCTGGTGTTCGAGGCCTGCGGTATTCCGGTCAATGGCTCGGTCGTCGAAGGCAACTCAATCTACCAAGCCATTCTCGATTCGGCCGAGTCGGTCGATGCCGACCTGGTCGTGATGGGCTCGCATGGCCGTCGCGGCCTGGAAAGACTGGTGCTCGGCAGCGTTACCGCCCAGGTGCTGTCGCATGCGCACCTGTGCGTGCTCGTCGTTCGCGAATGAAAAAGATTTCCCAAGGAGTTTTCATGGAGTTGATGAACCACGATCTGGCGCATGAGTTTCCAGAGCATCTGGAAAAAATGAACAAGCTCAAGGCGTCCGACGGCCACTTTTCGGCACTTGTCGCACGCTACGACGACGCCAACCACACGATTACCCGCTGCGAACAAGGCAAGGAAGCGATCGTCGACGACGCGCTTGAAGTGCTCAAGAAAAAGCGGCTGGAGTTGAAGGACGAGATTTACCAGATGCTCAGATCGGGCTGAATCCGCCGGCTGGATAAAACAGCCTTCAGCGCAGGGGCGCAGACAGCGCATCGGAGCCGATTCAGAGAAAGAAAAAAATATATTCAATTTTCTTCGCGGTCCTCTGCATTCTCTGCGTCTCCGCGGTGAATGGCTTTTCTCTCTGACTTCAAAGAGCGTCAAAAGTCGGGAACGCTTTCGAAACACACTGTATAGCCGCTCTGCGGATGTTTGAACCGCAGAAAGCTGGCATGAAGCAGCAGCCGCGCCGCCTTGGCCCGCGTCGCCTCGGGCGCATAGAGCGCGTCGCCGAGGATTGGATGCCCCATCGCGCGCAGGTGCACCCGCAGCTGGTGCGAGCGGCCAGTGACGGGTTCGAGTTCGATGCGCGTGCTGTTCGCGCCTTCATCGAACGCCAGTGTTCGCCAGCGCGTCAGGCTCGGCTTGCCATGCGCCGTATCGACGACACGCAGCGGCCGGCGCGGCCAGTCCAGGCCGATCGGCAGCTCGATCAGGCTCCAGCCGTCTGACGCTGCCGCCTCTCTGGGCCGGCCTTCGACGATGGCCACGTAGCGTTTATGAATTTCACGGCGCTCGAACAGGCGCGAAAGGGTGCGCTGCGGGTCGATGCCGCGCGCCATCAGCATCAGGCCTGACGTGGCCATGTCGAGCCGGTGGACGATCAGCGCGTCGCAATAGCGGGTCTGGACCCGGCGGCTGAGGCAATCCTGCTTGTCTTCGCCGCGGCCCGGCACCGAAAGCAGGCCGGGCGGCTTGTTCAGCACCAGCAGGCTGTCGTCGGCATGGATGAGCTGCAAGAATGCGCCGGCTGCGGCGGTCAAGTGGTTAAGTGGTTAAGTGGTTAAGTGGTTAAGTGGTCAGGGCCTGGGCGGCGGAAAATTATGCACCGTGGGACTCGTGCGCCGCACGTCGCGCAGCATAAAAACGTAAAGGCTTTCGACCTTCTCGCGCGCCCACGGCGTTTTTCTCAAAAATTTCAGGCTCGACGCGACGCTCGGCTCGCTGGTGAAGCAGCGAATGGCGACGCGCTGGCCCAAGCCGTCCCAGCCGTAGTGCGCGGCCAGCGCGGTGACGATCGCTTCGAGCGTGATGCCGTGAAGCGGGATGGCCGGCTGCTCCAGCGGGGTGGGCGCTGGTATTGTTGCCGGTCGGGCCGCGGGCATGTCGGGCATATTGGACGGCATCGAAACCGCCGGCCTATTTGTTTTTCAGCTTGCCCCGCACCGGTATCTGCGTAACCACTGTCGGGCGCACCGCATCGGGCGAAACCAGCTTGGGAGGCGACGTGTCCTTCTTGGGTTTTTTGACCATCTTGTCGTTGTTTTGCTGACCTTTTGCCATGACGCTCTCCTGTAAGTTGAGGCTCGAATTATCAGTGGAACTTTATCCGCGGCCAGTGCGGCCGGTCAATCATTTCCGACAGCGTGATTAGCGCTGTCCTGGTCAATCCGCCAAGCGCCGACCGGTGATGTTTGTGCAGCGCCCAATACATCGGTTTGGCAAGCTGGCCCTGGCGATCGCCTGTATAACTCCCTGCTCTCGGTGATCGCGCGGTCTCGGACGCACCGCTGCGTAACTGCATAAAAGATTCTTATCTTCAAGGAATATCGGCTTCTGTGGCAAGCGTGGCGCGCGCAAGCAGCTATTAAATCAGGAGCATTGCTTAAAGCGGGGCTGTCGCCGGGCGGCTGCTAAGCTTCGGGCTACATGCCAGGCCACAGCTTTACCGAACTCACCCACCAGCGGGCTTTCATGCGGATGTGGGTCGCCCGGCTTTTTGGCACCACTGGCAACCAAATGCTGATGGTCGCCGTCGGCTGGCAGATGTACGAGCTGACCGGCAGCGCCTGGGACCTGGGCCTCGTCGGCCTGTACCAGTTCCTGCCGGCGCTACTGCTGACGCTGGTCGCCGGCCATGTCGCCGACCGGCTGCACCGCGCCCGCATCGTCGCCGCCTGCCTGGTGACGCAGGCGCTGGTCGCGCTGATTCTCGTCGCCGCGACGCAAGGCTGGGGCGCGCCGGCGAGCTGGGCGTCGCGCGGGCTGCTCCTGGGCATGTCGGTGCTGCTGGGCATGGCGCGCGCCTTCCAGATGCCGGCGCAGCAGGCGCTCACGCCGCAAGTGGTGCCGCCGGCCATGCTGCCGCGCGCCATGGCCTTCAGCTCGGCCGGCATGCAGGCAGCGGTCATCACCGGGCCGGCGCTGGGCGGCGTGATCTTCGTCGCCGGCGCCACGGCGGTATATGGCGTCTGCGCCTTTTTGTTCGTCACCGGCTGCGCGCTGGTCGCGGCGGTGCGCTACGACCATGCGCCACCGCCGCGCGAGCCGGTCTCGATGCGCACGCTGCTGGCGGGAATCGAATTCGTCTGGCGCCGCAAGGCGCTGCTCGGCGCGGTGTCGCTCGACTTGTTCGCGGTGCTGCTGGGCGGCGCGACTGCGCTGCTGCCGATGTTCGCCAAGGACATCCTGCACGTCGGACCGTGGGGACTGGGCCTGCTGCGCGCCGCGCCGGCGGCTGGCGCCTTGTTAACCTCGGTGGTGCTGACGCGCTGGCCGCTCGAGCGCCGGGTCGGCCGCGTCATGCTGCTGGCGGTGGCGGTCTACGGCGCCTGCATGCTGGTGTTCGGCGTGTCGACCAGCCTGGCGCTGTCGCTCGCCGCGCTGGCGGTGTCGGGCGGCGCCGACATGGTCAGTGTGGTGGTGCGCCAGACGCTGGTGCAGCTCGAAACGCCTGACGACATGCGCGGCTGCGTCAGCGCGGTCAATTCGGTTTTCATCGGCGCGTCGAACCAGCTCGGCGAATTCGAATCGGGCGCGACGGCGGCGCTGCTGGGACCGGTTGGCTCGGTCGTTGCCGGCGGCATCGGCACGCTGCTGGTGGCCGGCTTGTGGCTCAGGCTTTTTCCGGACCTGGCGCAGCGCGACCGGATGCACGCTCCGGCGGCGCGTTCGGGCGCCTGACCCGGCTTTCAGCGGGCCTGACCTGCGCGCACGCGCCCCACCTGCAACGGCGTGACGGCGCCGGCCTGGTTGCCCCAGGCGCCACGAATATAAGAGACGACGCTGGCGACATCGCCATCACTGAGCACCAGCACGAAAGGCGGCATGCCGAAAGGCCTTGGATTGCCGGCGGTGGCCGGCGCGTATCCGCCGTTGAGAACGATCTGCACCAGGTTTTCAAACGATGGCATTGTCACCGCGCGGTTGCCGGCCAGCGCGGGATAGGCGTTCGCAACACCCCGTCCGTCGGCGCCGTGGCATTGCGCGCAATGCTGTTCATAGAGCTTCGCGGCTTGCGCCAGGTTGAAGCCGACGGAGCCGAGTGCTCCGGTAGCGGCCGCGTTCACCGGCGCTACGGCTGACGGCGCGGCCGGCAAGGCTTTCAGATACGCCGCCATCGCCCCCAGGTCGCCAAGTGTGAGGTACTGCGTGCTGCGCAGCACCACCTCGGCCATCGGCCCGGTCACCGAGGCGCGCGGCGTCACGCCGTTTTTCAGCAGGCTGACAATCTCGTCTGTGCGCCAGTCGGCAACGCCCGCTTCACCGGGAAACGTCAGCGACGGCGCATACCAGTTCTGCATCGGAATCAGCCCGCCAGCCAGGTCCAGCGCCTTGCCCGCGCGCGTGCCGCCGAGCGCGTCGCGCGCCGAATGGCAGGCGCTGCAGTGGCCCAGACCCGTGACGAGGTAGGCGCCGCGATTCCATTCAGCGTTTCGGGCCGGGTCCGGTTCATAAACGCCGGGGCTGAAATAAAGCGTGCGCCAGAGCGCCAGCGCTGCCTGCGAACGGTAGGGAAAGCGCAGCTCATGCGGCCGATTGGCTTCTGCTGCGGCTGGCAGGCTGCGCAAATAGGCGAATAGCGCGTCCGAGTCTTCGCGCGTGACGCGGGTGTAGCTGGTGTAGGGGAACGCCGGATACAGCAGGCGGCCGCTTTTCGAGCGGCCGTTGTGCATTGCGCGCCAAAAATCGGCGAGCGACCAGCCGCCCAGGCCGGTGCTGGCGTCGGGCGTCAGGTTCGAGCTGAACACGGTGCCGAAGGGCGTGGCGATGCCCAGGCCGCCCGCATAGCTCTGGCCGCCGCGCGCGGTGTGACAGGCCATGCAGTTTCCAGCCCGCGCCAGATATGCGCCGCGTGCTATCAAATTTGCGTCCGCCAGATTGACGGCAGTTGCCGTCGCCATGGTTTCGTCGCGCACATTGAGGAACCAGACGAGCGCGGCGGCGGCCATGCCGAAGACGAAAAATCCGAGCGCGAAACGGCCAAATTTTTTCATTTTTGCACCTTCGTTTCCGCCGTTCCCGTGTCCGATCCCATCGTCGGCAGCGGGGCGCTGCCGCAGCGGATTTGGGCGGCGCCCGGCGCCAGGGCGGGCGGCGAGGCGGCCGGATGTGTGTCGGCCGGCAGCGGCTGTGCCGCGACCCAACTGGCGGCGGCGTTGATGTCTTCCAGGCTGAGCCGCGCGACCACGGCCTGCATGCAGTCGGGCGCATGCGCGCGGCGCTGGCCTGCTTTCCAGGCGCCCAGCTGGGCATTGAGATAGTCGCGCGGCAAGCCGAGCAGGCCGGGCACGTTCGGCAGGGCGCCGGTCATCGCCTGGCCGTGGCACTGCGCGCACGCCGGCACTTGGCGCGCCGGGTCGCCCTGCATCACAAGGCGCTGGCCGTGACGCAGCACGTCGGGCGGCGCCACAGCGGGCAGCGGAGCCGGATACGGCACCTCCAGCGCCGAAAAATAGCGGGCGATCTCGAACAGGTAGGCGTCGCTCAGCGGTTCGATCAACTGCGTCATCAGCGCATAGTGGCGCCGGCCGTCGCGAAAATTGAGCAACTGGTTGTAGAGATAGCCCGACGGCTTGCCGGCCAGGCGCGGGTAGTAGCCGTCAGGCGCGGCGCGGCCCTGCGGACCGTGGCATCCGGTGCAGGCAAGTGTTCGCTGGGCGATGGTGTCTTCGAACGGCGCGGCGGCGCTCGCAGGGCTGCCGGTGCCGGACAGCAGGCACAGACCGGCGAAAGCAAAATGCGCGGGCGACACGATGCGGTGGGTTTTTCGCATTCATAAATCATGCCTCAACGGCCAGGGACCGCACGGTCAGACGACACCGATCACCACGTCGGAAATTGGATAAGCGACGCACGGCAAGATGCAACCGTGACGTTTTTCCTCGGTGCTCAGGCCTGGCCATTCGATTCGGTAGGCAACGCCGCCGGCGAGCAGCTGGCGGATACAGGTGCGGCAGGTGCCGTTGCGGCAGGAGCTCGCCAGCCCGGTCAGGCCGGCGAGCTCGGCGGCCTTCAGCAGCGTCAGCGACGCCGGCGCCTTGAAAGTCTCGCCGCCGGGCTCGATGCGGGCGGTAAAAACGGCACGGGTCGGCACTTTCACGGCTTCCTTGTTTCATGAGGTTGCACTTTATCGGCGCGTCGGCGGTCGCGACTTGTATGGCCGCCATTTGCGCGACAATCCTGCGTCTTTCGACTTCCCGTCCTATCCTCGCAATTTTTTAACGGCTTTAGCCACTATTTTTTTGATGTCCAGTTATACCGTTCGACTTGCCACCGCCCGCGACGCCAAATCCATCGCCCAGATTCATGTTGCCACCTGGCAAACCGCGTATGGCAATCTGATGCCGCGCGATTATCTTGAGAAGATGACGCTGGAAAAGCGACACGCCTACTGGAGCGAGGCGATCGAATTCAGCGAGCCGCAGTTGCTGGTCGCGGCCGAAGGCGAAAAGATCGTCGGCTTTGTCGGCTACGACCGCTCGCGCGACCCGAAGACCCGCTCGACCGTCGGCGAAATCTGGGCGATTTACGTGCTGCCGTCGCACTGGGGGCAGGGCGTCGGCCTGGCGCTGTGGGACGGCGCGCGCGACGGCTTGAAAGAAGAAGGCTGCACCCAGGTCACGCTCTGGGTGTTGTTGGGCAATGAGCGCGCCCTGCGGTTTTGCGAACAAGCGGCCGGTTTCAAGCGCGATCTGACCTCGCTCAGGACAACCGCTTTCGGCTCGGTCAGGCTGGAAGAATTGCGTCTCAAACGCGCGCTCGACTGAGGCTTCGTCAAGCCGGAACCGTCACCCGACCGTCGTCGTCGGGTATGAGCGGCGTTCCCTCGTCGGGATTGACCGGCAGTTCCAGGCCATCGCCATCGTCGGCGGTATCGTCTTCAGGCTTTCTGCCGGGGTGCGTGTCCTGGATGGTCGTTGCGGTTAGATGCATGGTCTGGTTCCTTGATGAATTGGGTGGCTATGAGGCGTTGGTGCCGAAATTATTCCCGTATCGGCGTAGCCACGCCATCCCGTTGGCGCTTTGTTCTTGTTGTCCTACAGGCCTTTCCTACGACGACGCACAGGCTTGCGCAAGCATTGGCTTAAAGTGTGTTTTCCGGATCCACACGATCGGTTGCGGCGTTTATTAACTTTTTCAAGGAACACGAAGATGGAAAACTCAGCCCCTAAACCCGGCGGTGGTAATTTTGGCGGCGGCCTTGCCGGTACCGGCAGTGCAGGCGGCTACAACGCCATGGACAACAAAGACAAAAAGGACGACATGGTCAAGCCGGCTGTCGATTCCGCAGGAACGGCCATGCACGGCACGATCGACAAGGTTGCCGGCACGGTCGAGCGCGTGTCGGGCGCCGCGCATGAAACCGTCGACAAGCTTGCCGACCAGGCTTCGCACGTCGCCGAGCGGTTCTCGGATCAAACCCGCTGGATCAGCGAAGCGCCGAACCAGGCGCTCGTGTCGTCCAAGGAATGGATCAGGGAAAAACCGCTGGAAGCCGTCGGCATGGCGCTGGCTTTCGGCTACCTCTGGGGCCGTTTGAAATCACGTTGAGGAGTGCCGGGTGACCTGCCCGCCGAAACTCGAGAACCGCCTCCGGGCGGTTTTTTCGTGCCGCTTGCGCTGACGGCCGCTGTTTTTTAACTGATTTTTATGGCTACCAGTCTGCTTGCCCTGATTGACGACATCACCAGCGTGCTGGACGACGTGGCACTACTGTCCAAGGTCGCCGCCAAGAAAACCGCCGGCGTGCTGGGAGACGATCTGGCGCTCAATGCGCAGCAGGTGTCAGGCGTCAATGCCGACCGTGAACTGCCTGTCGTCTGGGCGGTTGCCAAGGGCTCGTTCGTCAACAAGGCGATCCTCGTGCCCGCCGCGCTGACCATCAGTGCTTTTGCGCCCTGGGCGGTCACGCCGCTGTTGATGGTCGGCGGCGTGTTTCTGTGCTACGAGGGTTTTGAGAAACTGGCGCACCGCTATTTGCAAGGCGACGACGGGCATGCTGGGCAGGGGCCCCCAGCGACCGAGCCGGCAGAGTCGCCCGCCGATCTGTCCGCCCTTGAAAAAACCAAGATCAAGGGCGCCATCCGCACCGATTTCATCCTGTCGGCGGAAATAATCGCCATCACCCTGGGCACGGTCCAAGGCAGTCCCTTCATGACGCAGCTTGCGGTGCTCAGCAGCATCGCCGTGGCTATGACGGTTGGCGTCTACGGGCTGGTCGCCGGTATCGTCAAGCTCGACGATGGCGGGCTGTACCTGACCCGCCGCACCGGCGCTGGCGGCTGGCGCCGCTTTCAAAGAAGCGTCGGCCAGGCGATTCTTCTTGCGGCCCCCTGGTTGATGAAGGCGCTTTCGGTGGCTGGCACCGCCGCCATGTTCCTGGTCGGCGGCGGCATCGTGGTTCACGGCTTGGCGCCGCTGGATCATTTTGCCGATACGCTCACGTTGTGGCTCGGTAAGCAGGGCGGCATAGGCCAATGGCTGGGCTTGGCCGCGCCGCTGTTTGTCGATGCTTTGATTGGACTTTTAGCCGGGGCGCTGGCGCTCGCGGCGGTACGCTTGTTCAAGCGGCTTAGACGTGGCCCCTCTGCGGCGCATTGATCGCCGGGCCTGTCAACGATTGCCGCTACACAGGTTTTTCGCTCTGACCAGCGTTGGCTTCAGGCTTTTCCCCGCCGCGCTGCGCTTCCGACATGTCGCGAACTGAAAACGGCCAACGCACATTTTCCTGCGGAAGGACAGGCCGGGTCGCGTCACGCGAGCGCTGCTCGATGGCTTTGCGGCTTTCTCGATCGGGCGGTGGAGCGGTAAATCGTGGCATGCGTCAACTCCCTGATTTGATTAACTACTCAGACTAATAAGCGATAACGCGCAGCTTTGTAGGCTTGCACATTCGGTGCATGTAGGAAGGTAGGCGGCGCTTGGCATGTTTTTGCGCAAAAAAAGGGATGTCTTTTGCTTAATTCAGCCACAACGCTGGCCGGCATTGATTTTTCGGCGGCGTCAGAAGAGGTGGCGCGGCAGTTAATCGGCGTCCGCTTTCTGGTGGGTGGTGTCGGCGGCATCATTGTCGAAACCGAAGCCTACGACCGCGAAGACCCGGCGTCGCACAGCTTCAGTGGCCCGAGCGCGCGCAACGCCGCGATGTTCGGCACGCCCGGCCGTGTCTATGTCTACCGCTCGTACGGCATTCACTGGTGCCTCAATTTCGTCTGCCGCGAATGCGGTCATGGCGCCGGTGTGCTGATACGCGCGATGGAGCCGACAGACGGACTGAACTTGATGCGCAAGCGGCGCGGGCTGGACGCGGAAAACCTCGACACGCGTCTGCTGTGCGCCGGACCGGGCCGCGTCGGGCAGGCGCTGGCGATAGACCCCGCGTGCAACGGCATGCCGCTGGACCAACCGCCTTTCGAGTTGTTTGCGCTGAAACCGGGATTAACGCTCGCCGTGGTGGCCGGCCCGCGCGTTGGAATCTCGAAAGCCGTCGATCAGCCATGGCGCTTCGGCCTGGCGGGGTCGCGCTTTTTGAGCCGGCCATTTCGTTAGTTGCTACTGAATTGATAGCTGGTTGCGCTTTCTGGGTAAGCGATATAAGCACTTTTCATAAAATAACGGGTCAGTTCAAAGCGGAAAAAAGAGGAGTGGGCGGAGGACGCAGAGAATGACAAGAATCCTTTTTCTTGAGATTTTTATTCCTCCAATTGCTTCGGGCCTCTGCTTTGAAGCATCCGCGAATGAAGTCCGGGTCATTGCGGAAGCTGTTAAAACAGGCCAATTCTTTTCAGGTACTTACCCTTGCCAACCGCTACTTCCCCTCATTTCGCTGCCGACGCCCCGGTCGGAAGCCCGACGATTTCCTGGACCGAGGCGGGCCAGGCCCGCTCGGCGCGCTGGCGTTCCGAACGCGCCGCGCCGCCACCCCGGCGCGTCGTGCTGGCCGACGACACCATGGCCGCCGACACCGCCTACCGGCTCGCCTGCGAAGGCACCGGCCTGCTCTGGCGGGGCGATTTTCACAATGCCCGGCAGTTGCTGCAGGCGCTGGCGCGGCGCATCGACAAGCCGCCCAAGGCTTCGAAGCAGGCGAGAGTCGATCGCAAGAATGCCGCTGCCGAAGCCGTATCCGCCGTGCCGGCAGGTCAAGCCTTTCATCTCTACCGCCAGGCGCGGTCGCAGCGCGCCCGCGTCCTTGCCATGGTGCTGATCGAGTTCGGCGCCGACCACCTACTGTCGCTGCGCCGCGCGCCCGATGCCAGGCAGGCTTGTGTAGAGGCCTGGGGTGCCGCCGGCGATGAAGGGGAGGGCTTCGTCACCTCGCTGCGCGAGTTGATGGGCGTGGTCAGCGCGCACGAATGGCGCAAGAAAGGCGTTGAAATCGCCGCTCTGGGCGAGCCGCCGCACAACCGCATTCATCCGCACTACGGCGTGTTTTCGCCGCTGCGGGGCGAGTATGTGGACCTCGTGGCGCAGGCCGCCTTGCCGGCCGCGCAGGCGCCAAAGTTCGTCGCCTTCGACATCGGCACCGGAACCGGCGTGTTGTCGGCTGTGCTGGCGCTCAGGGGCGTCGCTCAGGTCGTCGCCACCGACCAGGACCCGCGCGCGCTCGCCTGCGCGCGCGAAAACCTTGACCGGCTGCGCCTGCCGTGCCCTGTCAAGGTCATGCACGCCGACCTGTTTCCGCAGGGGCTCGCGTCGCTCATCGTCTGCAATCCGCCATGGCTGCCGGCGCGCCCCGGCTCGCCGCTGGAGGCCGCCGTGTACGACGAAGGCAGCCGCATGCTGCTCGGGTTTTTGAACGGGCTGGCGGCGCACCTCGCGCCCGGCGGCGAAGGCTGGCTCATCTTGTCCGATTTCGCAGAGCACCTGGGCCTGCGCTCGCGCGCGGAACTGCTGGCGGCGATCGAAGCCGGCGGGCTGAAGGTTGCGGGGAAAATCGACGCCACGCCGAATCATCCGAAAGTCTTCGATGAAAGCGATGCGCTGCACACGGCGCGCGCTCTTGAAGTCACGTCGCTCTGGCGCCTGGTCGCCGCCTAGCCGCGCCGCACAATCTCCCCCACCATGACCCTGCTGCTCGCGCCCATGGAAGGGCTGCTGGACTTCGTGCTGCGCGATATTTTGACGCGCGTCGGCGGCATCGACCGCTGCGTGTCCGAATTCATCCGCATCACCGACCAGCTCTTGCCCGAGCGCGTGTTCACTCGCATCGTTCCCGAACTGCACAACGGCGGCCGAACGCTCGCCGGCGTTCCGGTGCGCGCGCAGCTGCTCGGCTCAGACCCGGTCTGCCTGGCCGAAAATGCCGCCCGGCTGGCGGCGCTGGGGCCCGCCGGCATCGACCTGAACTTCGGCTGCCCGGCCAATGTCGTCAACCGCCACGGCGGCGGCGCGGCGCTGCTCGACGAGCCCGAAACCATTTATGCCATCGTTTCGGCCGTGCGCCGCGCCGTGCCGGCGCACATGCCGGTGTCGGCCAAGATGCGGCTCGGATTCAACAGCAACGCGCGCGCCGTCGAATGCGCGCTGGCGATCGCCGACGGCGGTGCGGACGAGCTTGTCGTTCATGCCCGCACCAAGGCGCAGGCCTACCGGCCGCCGGCCTACTGGGAACGCATCGCCGACATTCGCGCCGCCGTGAAAATTCCGGTGGTGGCCAATGGCGAAATCTGGACGGTTGCCGATGCGCGGCACTGCCGCGAGGCGTCAGGCTGCAACATGCTGATGCTGGGCCGCGGCGTGGTGACGGACCCCGGTTTGGGGCTGGCCATCAAGGCGTCGATGAACGGATTTGCAGCGCAGCCGTCGGGCATCAGCTGGCCGGAGCTGGTGCCGCTGCTGGCCGAGTTCTGGCAGATCGTCTGCACCCGGCTGGAAGCCCGCTCGCGCGCCGGCCGGCTCAAGCAGTGGCTGAATTTTTTGCGCCGCCGTTTTCCTGAAGCTGAAATCGCTTATCAGCAGCTCAGGACGGTGAACGACCCGGCGCTGATTGATGCCTGGCTGGCGGGGGTGGTGCGGGCGCGGCCGGCTGGCGAGCTGCCTGCGGGGTTTGCCCGGCCCTTTACCTTTCCGGAAGCGAGTGCGACCAATAACGACTGTTCAACTTCGCCCGCCTGCTTCATGTAGAAGTCGGAGGCTTCGGCTAAATCAAGCTCCGCTCGCGGATGAACCGTAAAGGTCATTCCAGCCTTGCGCGAAGGCGCTCCATCATTTGATCTCCTGGAACTGCGATCACGGCTCCAGAATCGAGTTCCGCCTCGCGTCTGTCGGTTTCGCGAGCCCATGCTTCTTCCACTTCAACGTCCTCGTCCAGACTGACAATCAAGCGCTTCAAAAGGTGCGATCGTTCGCTTGGGGCGAGCTTCAGGACTTCGGCTTCAAGAGCTTCGAGCGTGGTCATATTGGCGTTCCTTGTGACGTGTAACAGTATGGCTTGCTGAAGCTTGACGCAAGTTCGCTGGCGCCTCGTCGCAGTCCGCCGAATTCGACGCCTAACGCGAGGCGTCCGCGTTGACCGACATGTCATACGGCGGATGGCGATAGACGATCACCGAGAGTTTCTCCTCAGCGCGGCCTTCACCACAGGTAACGCCTTCGCCAGGTCAGCACAGTTCGCAGAGTTGACGTGGAATGGAATCCACCTGTTCTTCGCGACTGAGTACTGACGCCGGTCATGCAACGAGAGCTGGTACTGTTTCTTCACTTCCAGCCAATGCTCGGTTGTCAGGGCTGTCTGGAGTTCAGCCAGAAAATCTGCAAGCGTGCCGTGAGGCAGCAACTGCTCCGTTTCGCAGCTGGCAACGTACGCTGCCGAGGAGCCGACATTCCACACCCCTACACCGTGATCGTCGCGGTACCCGCCGCGCAGGGAAGGCCGCCCACAAGAGACGAAGCAAGGACTGCGGTGGCGAGGTGCTGCTTCACTGGAGCGCGCTATTACGTCGGAGCTGACTGGAACACAACTCTCGCCGTGAAGCGGCCTCTGTAGTTGTGTTTCCGTGTCGAGCGACATGTTAGGTCTCATATGGCGCCCGTTGCTAGCAAGAACTTCAAGGCTGGAATGCAACGGTCTACGGCAATACCGCGAACCACGTCTTTCGCCTTACACCCGGAAGTGACAAGACTCGCAATCCTTCGATCCCTACTGACCAAAGGCGCGCCGCTGCAACCGCGAAATGCTTCATGTCCAGGATGAGGAACTGGAAGTCCAAACTCGTTAATCTCTGCTACGGTTTGAGCAAATTTGAGCCCCGAATATACGGTCATTTCCGAGACGAAAGTGTCTGCGCCGTGTTGCTCGGGTTTCACACGGCCTGAAAAGGCATAAATTGAGTTAGGGCTACGCTGAACAAGTGCCGTAAAAACATCCAAACGGGTGCATGACAGCGCGATTTCGAGAAAGCGGGTCAGAAAGTGGCCCTTTTTGTGGCCCCTTGGGCCTGTTTTCCGGGCTCCT